>TARA_R110002073_G_scaffold94340_2_pt1 | contig 147625 bp, 106 predicted proteins | sample TARA_R110002073 | Tara Oceans TARA_R110002073 (sample SAMEA4397174) | marine metagenome | biome: Polar Biome; feature: [DCM] deep chlorophyll maximum layer (ENVO:01000326); material: water (ENVO:00002006), including particulate matter (ENVO:01000060) such as... | depth 40 m
GTTCGCGCATGAAAAAACCGGGCGTCTTGGGGACGCCCGGTTGATGTTTTCAACGATTCGAAGTGGCGATCACTCGCCTTCGGTCGTGCTGGATGTGGTCGAGGCTGGTTCGCCATCGCCACCCAGCAACGGGAAGGATTCTTCGAGTGCCGAGACAGGAGCCTGCGACAGTTCTTCGAGTGCTTCGCGGCGGTAGTTGACTTCCGACTCTTGGAAGATGCGGAAACCGGTACCGGCTGGAATCAAGTGACCCAAGATGACGTTTTCTTTCAAACCGACCAGCTTGTCGACCTTGCCCGCCAAAGCGGCTTCGGTGAGCACCTTGGTGGTTTCTTGGAACGAGGCTGCCGAGATGAACGAGTTCGACTGAACGGCGGCCTTGGTGATACCGAGCAACTGGGTGCTGGCCGTTGCACTCTTGCAACGTTTGCCCTTCGCAGGCGTTCCGCCCATCGCTTCGACTTCGGCGTTGGTTTGTTCGAACGCTTCCTTCGGCACGATCGTGCCTTCGGTGTAGTCCGTGTCACCTGGGTTGGCGATCTTGATGCACTTCTGCAAGTCTTGGTTGGCTTTGCGGAAGTGGAATCGGTCCATCACGCTGCCGGGCAACAGGTTGGTGTCGCCGGCGTTCTCGATCTTCACCTTGCGAAGCATGCGAGCGATAATGATTTCGCCGTGCTTGTCGTTGATTTCCACACGCTGGCTGCGATAGACCTGTTGGATTTCGTGCAGCAAGTATTGCTGAACGGCTTCTTCCCCGGTCACACGCAAGATGTCGTGAGGAACCAACGCACCATCGACCAAGGCTTGACCAGCCTTCACGATGTCGCCGGTGTGAACCAGGAAGTGCTTCCCGTGAGGCACCAAGTGCTCACGTTCGATCCCTGATTCACTGCGGACGATGATCGTTCGCTTACCGCGTTTGCGTTCGCTGAGAATTTCGACTTCGCCGTCGACTTCCGCGATCACAGCCGGATCCTTTGGCTTACGAGCCTCGAAGATCTCGGTCACACGAGGCAGACCACCGGTGATATCCGAGACACCGCCCGTTTCACGAGGCATTTCAGCGAGGACTTTACCGGGAATGACTTCTTCGCCTTCCTTGACCGAGATCGTTGCACGTTCGGGCAAGTACTGTGCGTGAAGCGGACGACCGGTTTCGTCTTCGATGACCAACTGCGGGTGCAAGTCACCCTTGTGGTCAATGATGGTCATCCGGGTGTTTCCGCTGGCTTCGCGATCGAGACGCATCGTTTCGCCTTCGACAACGTCTTCGAAGCGAATCTTACCGGTCACTTCCGACAAAATCGGAATCGAGTACGGGTTCCATTCGCAGAGGACTTGTCCGGCGGTGACTTTGTCGCCTTCTTTGACCATCAACATGGCACCGGTTGGGATGTCGTACGATTCGACCTCCCGACCGCGATCGTCGACCAACATGATTTGACCGTTTCGGGTCAACACGATGTCGCGACCTTCGGCGTTCGTCACAGCTTTCATTCGTGTCAAACGAACTTCACCGTCACGGCTGGTCTTGATGTCCGACTCTTCGACTTGCTTGCTCACCGAACCACCGATGTGGAACGTACGCATCGTCAACTGAGTACCGGGCTCACCAATCGACTGAGCAGCGATGATACCGACGGCCATGCCTTCTTCGACCATCGATCCGGTCGACATGTCCATGCCGTAGCAGCATCGGCAAACACCCAGAGGTGCGTCGCACGACATCGGCGTACGAACTTGGATTTTTTCCAAGCCCATCGCTTCGATGTTGCGGGCGATCTCGGGAGTGATCATTTGGTTCGCTTCCACGATCACTTCGTCGGTAACCGGGTTGACGATCGACTTCAAGCTGACACGACCGTTGATCGATTCCGCGAGCGAAACTTCGACCTTTTCACCACGGTAAACGACACCCTTCGTGATGCCCTGAGTGGTGCCGCAGTCATGCATGGTGACCACAACGTTCTGTGCCACGTCGGCGAGTTTACGAGTCAGGTAACCGGAGTCGGCTGTTTTCAACGCCGTGTCGGCCAGACCCTTCCGAGCACCGTGAGTGGACGAGAAGTACTCGAGCACCGACAGGCCTTCGCGGAAGTTTGCCTTAATGGGCGTTTCGATGATTTCACCGGTTGGCTTGGCCATCAGACCACGCATACCAGCGAGCTGACGAATTTGCTCGATACCGCCCCGTGCACCCGAGTGCGACATCAAGAAAACGGGGTTGATGTACCAACCGCCGGGTCGGATGTCGTTTTCCATCGCCGACATCATGTCCGCCGTGATGGCTTCGCGAGCGTGGGTCCAAGCATCGAGAACCTGGTTGTATCGTTCCTTGCCCGTCATCAGACCGCGGTCATAAGCCTTCTTGTGCTTCATGACATCTTTTTCGGCTTCTTTGATGAACTGTTGCTTGGTGTCCGGAGTCACCAAGTCATCCGTCGCGAAGGACAGGCCACTGCGGGTGGATTCGCGGAAACCAGCTTGCATCATGTCGTCGAGCAAGTGAATCGTTGCTTTGCGACCGAGACGCTGGTAGCAGTCACTGATCGATTTGGCCAAGTCACCGCTACGCATGGCGCGGTTGTAAAAATCCATCCCGACGGGGAGCATTTCATTGAAGCGAACGCGACCCGGGGTGGTGTCAATGATGGCACCGTATTCACCGCTGTCGTCGTCGGTTTTCAGTTTTTGGTACTTCGGCAAACGCAACTTGATTCGCGTGTGCAAACCGACGATGCCTTGAGCCAACGCGTAGTCGACTTCTTCGTAGGTGCTGAACGTCATGCCCTCGCCCTTTTGATCGGGCATCTCGACGGTCATGAAGTAGCAGCCCATGACGATGTCCTGCGAAGGACTCATGATGGGCTTTCCGTTCGAAGGTGCGAACACGTTGTTCGTGCTCATCATCAACGTGTGAGCTTCGACTTGGGCTTCGATCGAAAGCGGCAAGTGTACGGCCATTTGGTCGCCGTCGAAGTCGGCGTTGAAGCCTTTGCAAACCAGTGGGTGCAAGTGAATCGCGTTGCCTTCGACCAAGGTTGGTTCGAAAGCTTGGATGCCCATCCGGTGCAACGTTGGTGCTCGGTTGAGCAACACGGGGTGGTTCGTGATGACTTGCTCAAGGATATCCCAAACCTCTTCGTCTTTTCGTTCGAGCATCTTCTTGGCCGACTTGATCGTGTCAGCGTGGCCGAGCTCTTTGAGGCGACGAATGATGAACGGTTGGTACAGTTCGAGCGCGATCTTCTTTGGCAAACCGCATTGATGCAGTTTCAAACGAGGACCGACCACGATGACCGAACGGGCCGAGTAATCGACTCGTTTGCCGAGCAAGTTTTCGCGGAAACGACCCTGTTTCCCCTTGATCATGTCGGTCAAGGATTTCAATGGACGGTTCGACGATCCCAACACGGGACGCTTGCAACGGTTGTTGTCGAACAACGCATCGACGGACTGTTGGAGCATTCGCTTTTCGTTGCGAATGATGACTTCCGGTGCATTCAGATCGACCAGTTTTCGCAAACGGTTGTTGCGGTTGATGATCCGGCGATACAGGTCGTTCAGGTCGGACGTCGCGAAGTTGCCGCTGTCCAACAGAACCAACGGACGCAAATCCGGAGGAATGACCGGAATGACATCGAGGACCATCCACTCGGGACGGTTGTCACTGTCACGGATCGACTCAACGATCTTGAGTCGGTTGATCAGGTCTTTCTTCTTTTGCTTGCTGCCGGTTTCCGCCAAATCCACACGCAGTTGATCGGACAGCGTGACCAGGTCGAGCTTGTTCAGCAGATCGCGAACGGCTTCCGCACCCATGTCAGCTTGGAAGCTGCCTGAGCCGTATTGTTGACGTGCGGCGCGGTATTCCTCTTCGGTGAGGAGTTGCAGCATTTCCAGGTCGGTGTCCTTCGGATCCGTGACCACGTAATCCTGGAAGTAGATGACCTTTTCCAGCGAGCTGGTTTTCATCGCGAGCAAGTTGCCCAATCGCGATGGCATGGCCTTGAAGAACCAAATGTGAACGACGGGAGCCGCCAATTCGATGTGGCCCATGCGTTTGCGACGCACGCGACTGTGGGTGACCTTCACGCCGCAACGGTCGCAGATCATCCCTTTGTATTTCATCCCACGGTATTTGCCGCAGGCACATTCCCAGTCCTTCTCAGGGCCAAAGATGCGTTCGCAGAACAAACCGTCTTTTTCAGGACGGTAGGTTCGGTAGTTGATCGTTTCGGGTTTTTTGACCTCACCGAACGACCATGCTTTGATGTCTTGAGGTCGCGCCAACGAGATACGGACGGAGGCGTAATCGTTGATGCGATCGTAGTTGCTGGTTTCGCCAATGGACATTCTGAGAAGCTCCTAGCTATTAGCAATTCGCTGCTAGCTTTTTTGCTGGTGCAATTGATGTTGGGAAGAAGGTCAGAAGACGGGGGTGAGTCATTCTTCTGACGCTTGAGTTCGAAAACCGGGGGAGTTCAAAACCGGGGAAGGTCTCGCGTTCGCCCCGTCCAGGCCAGCGTGATGCTGGCCCGAACAACCAAAGCCGCCAACGAGACGCTGGCGGCAATTGGCTTCCTTAGATCGGCCGTTTCTCGAGTTGCATGTTCAGGGCCAGACCACGAATTTCATTGGTCAACACGTCGAAGCTGGCAGGTGTGCCGGCCTCAAGAGTGTTTTCTCCCTTGACCATCGATTCGTAGATCTTGGTTCGACCTTCGACATCGTCGGATTTCACCGTCAGCAATTCCTGGAGAATGTAAGCGGCACCATATGCTTCCAGTGCCCACACTTCCATCTCTCCGAAGCGTTGGCCGCCGAAGCGAGCCTTTCCGCCAAGAGGTTGCTGCGTGATCAACGAGTAAGGTCCGGTGCTGCGTGCGTGGACTTTGTCGTCGACCAAGTGGTGAAGCTTCAGCATGTAGATGTAGCCCACCGTGGTTTCCTGCTCCATCGGCTCTCCCGTTCGGCCATCGGTCAAACGGATCTTACCGTGAGCTGGCAAGCCGGCTTCCGCCAAGCAGTCGTTGATTTCCGATTCGCTGGCACCATCGAAGATTGGGGTGAGTGCTTGGAAGCCAAGCTTGGCTCCCGCCCAACCCAAGTGGGTTTCCAAAATCTGACCCACGTTCATCCGGCTGGGAACTCCCAGCGGGTTGAGCATGATTTGAATTGGAGTTCCATCGGGCAGGAACGGCATGTCTTCGATCGGAAGGATCTTGGCGATCACACCCTTGTTACCGTGACGTCCCGCCATCTTGTCACCGACGCTGATCGTACGCTTGGTCGCGATGTAGATCTTGACCATCTGCAGCACGCCCGAGCGAAGTTCATCGCCACGTTTCATGCTGTTCAGCTTGCGATCACGCTCGTCGATGGCTTGTTCGACGTTTTGCCACTGCGTTTGGTGAACCTTCTCGGCAGCTTTGCGTTTCTCTTCGTCTTCGATTTGCTCGAGGACCAGTTCCAATCGGAAGCTGGTCGCACGTTCGGCAACGAACTTAGGATCTTGTCCGTCGGCCAAAGGTGTGCCGGTGGAGTCTTTCAGTTTGACGCCGGAAGCCTCTTCCATGTCACGAATCAACGACTCAAACGTGCTGGCAATTTCTTCATTGCCTTCGGTTTCGTGTTGTTTCAGTTCGCGTTCGAACGCCTTTCGCTCGTCTTCGCCGAGGCTCATGCGGCGACTGAATTTCTGGGTGTCGATGACGATGCCTTCGATGCCCGATGGCACTTCCAGCGAGTCATTCTTCACGTCTTCACCGGCACGACCGAAGATCGCGTGAAGAAGCTTTTCTTCAGGCGTCAGTTCAGTCTTGCTCTTTGGCGAAACCTTGCCGACCAGAATGTCGCCAGGCTTCACGTAGGTTCCGGTTTGAACGATCCCGGTGTCATCCAAGTTGCGAAGTGCTTTTTCGGAAACGTTCGGGATGTCTCGCGTGAACTCTTCGCGACCCAATTTGGTTTCGCGAATTTCGACGTCGAAATCTTCGATGTGGATCGAGGTGTACGTGTCATTTCGCACCAGCTCTTCGCTGATGATGATCGCATCCTCGTAGTTGAATCCGTCGAATGACATGAAGCCGACCAGGACGTTTCGTCCGAGAGCCAATTCACCTTTTTGGGTGGCAGCACCGTCGGCGATGATTTGGCCTTTCTCGACCTTGTCACCAACCGTGATGAGTGGCTTTTGGTTTTGGCAGGTTCGTTCGTTGAGACCTTGGTACTTTTTCAGTGGGTAGTGATCGCTACCGATCTCGATACGAGTCGCATCGGCGTAGGTCACTTTGCCCGCACGGCGAGCACGCACGACCATCGCACTGTTCTTGGCGACTTCGCGTTCCATCCCGGTACCGACAATTGGCGGCTCGGTGACCAACAATGGCACCGCTTGCCGCTGCATGTTCGATCCCATCAAAGCACGGTTTGCATCATCGTGCTCGAGGAAAGGAATCAATCCAGCAGAGACACCGACCATCTGAGCGGGAGCGACATCCATGAAGGACACTTGCTCCGGCATCACGATCTCGAAGTCGCTACGGAAACGAGCGATCATGTTCGGTCCGGGAACCAGGGCACCGTCTTTGACTTCGGTGTCAGCAGGCGCGACGTAGGATTCGCCTTCTTCATCGGCACGCAACCAAACGGTTTCGTCGCTGATTTTGCCGTCGATGACTTTGCGGAACGGTGTGCAAAGGAATCCGTAATCATCCACGCCGGCGTAAATCGCCAACGAGCTGATCAGACCAATGTTCGTACCTTCGGGAGTCTCAATCGGGCAGATACGACCGTAGTGCGAAATGTGCACGTCGCGGACTTCGAAGCCCGCGCGTTTCCGGTTCAAACCGCCAGGGCCGAGAGCCGACAGACGACGTTCGTGTGCCAATTGCGACAGCGGGTTCGTTTGGTCAACGACCTGCGAGAGTTCGCCACGACCGAAGAAGAAATCGATCGCTGCAGAAACGCTCTTGGGGTTGATCAAAGAACGAGGCGTCATGTCTTGAGCGTCTTTGACACTCATGCGTTCTTGAACCGTACGACGCAGTTTCAAGAATCCCTTGCGGAGCTCTTCGCTGGCGAGTTCATCGATGGTACGCAAACGACGGTTGCCCAAGTGGTCAATGTCGTCGATCTCGGCACCGCTGTCCGCATCGAACAAATCGATCAGGTAGCGGATGGCAGCGATCATGTCGTCAGGACGCAACGTCATGACGGTTTCTTCGACGCCCAGACCCAACTTGCGGTTCAGACGGAAACGACCGACTTTGCCTAGGCGATAGCGGTTGTCGTCGTAGAACTTCTCTTGGAACAGCGTGCGAGCTTTTTCCAATTGAGGCGGGTTGCCCGGACGCAAACGCTGGTAGATCCGCAGCAACGCTTCTTCGTGGCTGGCGGTGTTGTCGTCGGCAAGAGTGTTGAAGATCAACGGAACCTTTGGAAGGTCCATTGCTTCGACCGAAGTCACACCAGCGTTGCAGATCGTTTCCGAAAGTTCGGTGGTGATCTTGTAGCCAGCTTCCACGATGATTTCGCCGGCGCGTTCGTGGCCGCTCGGGTAAACCACATCGTCGACAGCGATCTTGTTTTCGATCTTGGTCGCGTCTTTTCCGCCGTTCACCTTGATGGTGCCGGTTTCGTAGAACGCCGACAGCAGATCCGCGTCGGTGCTGTACTTCGGATCCATTGCACGCAGCAACATCGTCGCGGCGAACTTACCGCTTTGGTCAATGCGGACGGTCAACGCGTCTTTTTTGGTCACGTTGACTTCGATCCACGAACCACGCTCTGGGATCACGCGGCACGATGGCAATTTGCGATCGGTCGTGGTGTCTTGTTCCAGAACGAAGTCGACGCCGGGGCTGCGGTGCAGCTGCGACACAACCACACGCTCGGCACCGTTGATGATGAACTCACCACCGCCCAGCATGATCGGCAGGTCGCCCAGATAGACTTCCTCTTCGATGGGCTCTTCGCGATTCAGCCGCAACCAAATACGCAGCGGGCGACCGTAGGTTAAACGCAGCTGACGGCATTCCTGAATTGTGTAGCGGGGTTTCCCCAGCTCGTAGTACAGGTACTCCAGCGTCGTATTCCCGTCGTAACTGGCGATCGGGAAGATTTCCCTCAGTACGGACTCCAGCCCGTGATCTTTGCGAGCGTTGCTGGCCGCATCTTCTTGCAAGAATGCCGCGTAGGACACTGTTTGCAGGGCGGTCAGGTCGGGCAAATCGAACTGGCCCAAGCCGGTGCCGAATTTGCGAATCGAGGTGGGTTCGAGGCGACGCTGAGTCGTAGTTGCCATCGTGAGTGGGAGCTCCTTCGCGGGGAAGAACAAAAACACCAACACAGCCCGGAATCCGCCCACACATTGTTTGGAGCTTGATTCGTCGAAACCGCATCAATGAGATGACGAAATTGGTTCGTTGGAACTCCGGCGGTGAGTACCGCTTGCCAGAATGAACTGTCGCTTATCAGCAGTTGAAAAATCGATGAAATCGAAAGTTCAAATGCAGTTCCGGTTCCAAAATGCACCCCGGCAACGGAATCTAAAGCGTGAAACCCATTGCCAACAAACGAATCCGTTCGAGGGAATTGGCTTCGCGAAAGAGAACCGCGAGAGGAGTGGAAGGAACGTAACTCTTAGCTCACGAAGGACTTCGAGAAAGAAAAGTTAGACGGAAATGAGGGAGGACAGAACGAATACAGACGCGTCACGCAACACCGGGCCGAAGATCACTTTCGAAACTTTAACGATTGATCTTGCATCCGCAAAGGGCAACCAAACGAATTTTGGTCTGGTTTATGCTCAGCGGGAATTCGGCGGCAATTTAAGAAGCGAGCGTCCGCGGCCGGGCACTTCATGTACCCGGCCCGTGAAGCCGTCGTGAGCAATCGATCCAAAACCCGGATTCCGCGAAAATGTCGCGAAAAACAATGGTTTTGAGGCAATTCATCAACGATGTCAGCCCGTGGCCGCAAGCTGACCGCGTCCGGCTCCACGCTAGGCGAACTCGCGGAGGTCCGGCTAAGCCTACGTGCATTGATGGGACGGTCAACATCTGATTCCTCAATTTTGGTCACCGCACACACCATCTCAACAATTCCAGATTTGGTAGTCAAAGTGATGTCATTTGGCTAACCGACGTTGCGGGTTCAGGTTAAGTCACCCAGGTCGCCGAGACTGCTTTGCTAGCAAATGCCGCCAGAGCGAAAAAAAAGTCTCTGTGAAGTGGCTATAGACTTCTCGCCCGTGTTTCCTAATCACGCTAGGTTGTCTGCTCGTTTCGCCGGCCCGTGTTCTCGCGGGGGACTCGAGGTGCTCGCGGGGTACTCATCGATGAGTTCGCCGGCCGAGCCAGGTGTTTTTCGCGATCTTCCCCGTTCGGGGCAGACGCGGCACCGTTGAGATGGCGAAATTCAGCTCAAATAGCGGGCTGTGCGGCACTGAGGCCTGGTTTTGCCCCGCGTCGTATGTTCCGCACGCGGCTTCGCGTCCTTTCCCCCTCCGTCCATCCTCATTCCCGTTCAAGCTTTCTCAAGGAGCCAACATGCCAGCCGCTGAGCCATCCTCCAGTGAAGTTCAGTTCTCCGGCCCAGTTCACCTGGCGGTCGATCTTGGGGCGTCCAGCGGTCGCGTGATTGCCGGCGGAGTGAATGACGGGCGATTGGAGCTGGTGGAGACTGGGCGGTTTGTGAACCGGCCGTTGAAGGTGCAGGACGCGATGCTGTGGAATCACCTGCAATTGTGGCAAGACATCCAGGACGGTTTGCGCGACGCCGCGTTGCGGGCTCAGTCCAGTTGGACGGGAGCGACCATCGCGTCGGTCGGTGTGGATACCTGGGGGGTCAGCTTTGGCTTTGTCGATCGCCACGACCAAATCGCCGGCCCGGTTTGGCATTACCGCGACGCTCGGCACCGAGGCATGGCTGAAAAGATCTGTGAGATCGTTCCCAAGGAAACGATTTTCCAAGAAACCGGCATGCAGTTCATGGACATCAATTCGCTGTGTCAGCTGATCGCGGCGAAGCAGAATGGGGATTCCGTTTTTGAAACGGCCGAATCATTTCTGATGATGGGGGACTTGTTCCACTGGTTGCTGTCGGGGGAACGATCGGTTGAAGCCAGCAACGCATCGACGACTCAGTTGCTCAATCCGGCCACGCAAAGTTGGTCGACCAAGTTGCTGGATGGATTCGGTTTGCCTTCCAGGTGGTTCGCGGAGCCTTCGCCTGCGGGCACAACGATTGGCAACGTCCAACCCAGCGTAGCGATGGACACCGGGCTGCATGATGTGCCAGTGATTTTGCCCGCGACTCACGACACGGCGTCAGCGGTGCTGGCGGTTCCTGCAGAAGGGTTCGCCCCCGCGTCACCGGATTGGTGCTACATCAGTTCGGGGACTTGGTCGTTGATGGGAGTCGAGATCCCTCAGCCGAATGTGTCGCCGCTGTGTGCGGAATTGAACTTCACCAACGAAGGTGGTGTCCGCGGAAGCACTCGATTGCTGCAGAACATCGGTGGGCTTTGGATTTACCAGCAGATCCGTGCGGCGCTCGATCGCCAGGGCAACGCGCCGAGTTGGGCGGAGATGACTCAGGCCGCTGCCGGTGCCGAGCCGTTTGCGTTGTTGGTCAATCCAGACGATCCTGCGTTGGTCGCGCCTGACAATATGATTGATGCCATTTGCGGGCTGGCTGGTCGGACGGGGCAACGAGTTCCAACCGACAACGGTGTTCTGTTTCGAGGAGCGTTGGAAGGTCTCGCACTTCGGTACCGGATGTGTCTGCAGCATCTGGAGGCGTTGACGGGATCGCATATCAAGACAATTCACATTGTCGGCGGTGGTTCGCTCAACGCATTGTTGTGCCAGATGACCGCTGACGCTTGCGGACGCCAAGTCGTGGCGGGCCCAGTCGAAGCGACCGCGATTGGAAACATTCTGATGCAGATGATTGGAAGTGGATCGTTGCATTCGATTGACGAAGCACGTCAGTTGGTTCGCCACAGTTTCCCAACTCAAACTTATGAGCCTCAGCAGACAGATCGCTGGGACGAGCCCGCCGCGAAATTCGCGACGTTCTTTGAGTGAGTGTCAACAACGGGTTTGGAAATGATGGCCGCAGATGATGAATCGCTTGTTGCTCGCAAGCAGGAAATTAGAACGGCGGCGCAAGTGGCTCGGCGGGAGCAAGCTGACAAGGATCGTCTCAGTCGGTTGATCGTGGACACCGTCACCCAGTTGCCCTCCTACCGGGAGGCTACTTGCGTGATGTGGTACATCGACGTCCGGTCAGAAGTGCGAACCCGGCATGCATTGCCGGCAGCTATCGATAGCGGCAAGAAGGTCGTTGTGCCTTTCTGTGTCGACGGCGAATTGGAACTGTTCCATTTGGAATCGATGAGCGAGCTTTCCGAAGGCATGTACACGATCCTCGAGCCTCGTGAAGAATTGCGAGGCGTTGCCGCCAAGCGTGTTCGCTCAAGCGATCTGGATGTCGTCTTGGTTCCCGGCGTTGCTTTTGATCGTCAGGGAGGTCGCGTTGGGCACGGGAAGGGTTACTACGACAAGCTTCTAGGCAATGTCCGATCGGATGCGAGTTTGATTGCGTTGGCATTTGAATGCCAGGTGGTCGATTCGGTCCCCGTGCAAACGCATGACATTCACATGGACATGGTTGTCACTGAAAGCCATGTGTATCAAGGCAAAGGGCGCGCTTCATAGGCGTTGGCGAAAAAGGATGCGAGGAATCAGACGCGTTTTCTTTTCTCTGTCTTCATGTCCTCCTGCGAATGTCGAGCTCGACTGCGTTAGACTCTAGGCGTGAATGCATTCTGCCGGATCATTGGGGTGCCGGCTCATTCCTTCGTTGCTCACAAGGAAAGTGTGACTTCAATGAAACGCTCTGTATCGGCGATCACTTCAGGTTGTTTCTGTCTCGTTTGGTTTGGCCTTCTTTGTCACCCAGGCACCGTGTGCTCTCAAGATGCTTCCAGTGGATCGGGGCAGGAAGCGGATGTGAAGCCACCGGCGCTAGGGCTCATTGAAATTCAATCGATCGTGAACGACACCAAACTCTCTGAAGAGATCGGTTTGTCACCTGAGCAACGGAAAACGATTTTGGTCGCGATGCAGAAGTATCGCGATGCTTCGATGAAAGGGTTTCGTGCAAAACCGGGTGAACGCATCTCCCACGAAGAGATGAAGGAATTGATGGACACGGCGGTTCGCGACGCCAAAGAAGTGCTCAGCAAGGATCAGCAATCAAAGTTGATGGAACAGGTTGCGAAGAAGCGGGCCGAACTAGTCGCCCGGCCTCGCGCTCGAAGCTATTCCCCCGAGCAGTACCAGGAAATGAGCAAGCTCAGGCAGATCCAGACGGAGCTGATGCGTCTGTCTTTTGACACGGAACTTGCAGACAAGTTGGGACTGACCGCCGAGCAGCGGGTGGAGTTGAGCGAAGTGCAAAGGAAATATCGAAGTGCCTCCGAAGAGTTGCGGAACGGCGAAGAGAGACTCGACATTGGGCGGCGAAATGAAGTTTTGCAGGAAGTGGTGATGAGCTCACAGACCATCCTCACGCCGGAGCAATCCGAGAAGCTGTCATTGAAGATTAGAATTGAGCGATTGAGACGCAAGCACGGCGACGAGTTTGCGATGATCAATGGATTGGCGGAAGACTTCGGTTTGGATGAAAAGGCCCAAGCAAAACTCAGCGAGAAGATCGAAGAGGTTCGAAAAGAATACTATGACGACTGGATGGAGCTGAAAAAGAAATCGATGAAGTCGATTATCAGTGAGTTGCCACGCAAACATCGTGAAGAAGTCGAGGCAGCGGTCCGCGACTTCGTTGAAGAGGATCCGCGAGACAAGATGAACCGTTTTCGGTTCGTTGCTCCATCGCCAGCGAAAAAGTAGTGGGCGGAGCAGCCGGTCTCGTGAATGGGCGTCGCCGGCCGGTTATTCCGGCTGGGCAAGTTGCGGTGTTGCGATGGTCTGCCGATAGCGCGGCAATTTCTAGGCGGAGGTTGGACGATAAGCCAACGACACAGCCGACGCGGAGTGGCTGGTTTCTTCCGCTCATCGATTGATTGGGATTCTCATTCATGCCGTTTCTCTCCGGTAGCCTTTCCTTTGAACGATTTCGCGTCAACCAATTTGAAGACGGCCCATTCGGGCAGGAACACATCGAACGGATGGCGGAAAACGTGGCTGGGCGAACGGAAACCGCCAACGAAGAAAACGTGCACCTAGGTTTTCTTGGCGGCGATCACCTTTTCGATCAAGATTTTGATCTGGCGAAAAACATCATCGACGATGCTGTCCACTTCGGTGTTCGTGTCGATACCAACCAAGTGCCTTCGGTGATCAAGAAGGCTTGGCTGTCGATGGAGCTCGCCGCGTTGAGCCGCGAAAATCCGGGCGGGAAGCCGACCAAGTCGCAACGCAAGGAAGCCAAAGAATCGGTCGAGCAACGTTGCGAGAACGAAGCTGCGACGGGCAAGTACCGCAAGTTCCAGCAGCATGCATTGTTGTGGGATTGCAGTCGTGACTTGCTGTATTACGGCGGAACCGCAGGCACTGGCAGCGGTCACTGCATCGATTTGCTCGAACGAGTTTTCGGGATCGAGTGCGGGCACATCAGTGCTGGCGTCGTCGCGCAGGATTGGGCGCGAGACAACGATCGTTACTCGGAAATGGACGATGTGATGCCCGCCAGTTTCGTCACCGGTGAAGCGTTCAGCGGGGTCGCATGGGCCAACGAGCACTCCCAGTCACCAGACTTCCTGGGCAATGAGTTCTTGTTGTGGCTGTGGTGGATGCTGGAAACAGAAACGGACACGATTGAAACGTTTGACGGAATCGAAGTCACGTTGATGTTGGCCAAGACGCTTTCGCTGGAATGCCCCATTGGTGAGTCTGGCAAAGAGTCGATTTCAGCGGAGTGCCCCGTGAAATTGCCCGAGGCGATGCGAGCGATCCAAAGTGGCAAGTTGCCTCGCAAGACAGGCATGACGCTGATCCGCGAAGGCCAGCAGTTCGACTTAACTTTGCAAGCCGAAACGTTTGGGATCAGCGGCGCTCGAATTCACTTGGACGAAGATGACGACGACTTCGGTCCCGAAGATCGCATCGAAGCAGTGCGAACGCTTAGCGACACGATCGACGGGTTGTTCCACACGTTCTGTGATCGCCGGACCAGTGAAGCCTGGTCGGCGGATCTGAATGGTATGCGGGGTTGGCTTGCACCAACCCAAGCGGCCCGAAAATCAGCGGCCTGATCAGAAGGAGTCGGCTTCGATGACTTCGTAATTGGCTCTGGTCACCAACGCGTGGTAGACCTTCAAGTCAATGAACTGCGACAGCATTCGTACCGATCCATCACTCAGGACGAATTGTGCACCAGCGGCGTGATAGCTGCTGAAGTCTTCAAAGTGGCCAGCGTCGCTGTTCGGAGTGTGGTCGGCCGCGCCAACGATGCGCGACGCGGCGGCATTGGCCTCAGGGATGTATCCCTGCCAAATCGAGCCACCCAAACGACTGTTGCGTTCACCAACCATCACGGTTTGGCTCAGTCCGTCCAGCACGTCACGGAAACGGTGGCGGCTGTTGCCGTAGAACAGTCCGTCGCCGTGATACATGTCGTCGTGGATGTCAAACGTTCCGAACACGCCGGCGTAGTTGCTCTTGGCAATCTTGAATAGGAACTCGTCGCCGTCGTCGACATTGTGTCCACTCTCGTGTTCGTCGTCATGGTCATCATCATCGTCGTCGTCATCCAGTGCCGCTGAGTGGTCATGTTCGTGCCCATGACCATCCCCGTGAGCTTCGGCGATGAAGAACAGTGTCTCTAGCGGATCGCTGGGGCAGATGTAGCTTGGGATCGATGATTCACGTGCTTGTTGGTTCTCGTCTTCTTCGATGGCCAATCCGAATTGGATGGTGTTGTAGATGTTTCCGCTTTCAATTTGCGGCGTGATCGCGGCGGCCCAGCCCCAGCCGGGTTCGTGGTGGTCGATGTCGTCGGCCAACCAACCGCTCGGCAACTGGTTGAAGATGCCGTGGTAGTTGTGCAGGGCAATGCCCATTTGATGCAGGTTGTTTTGGCACGACATCCGGCGAGCAGCTTCGCGGGCCGCTTGGACAGCGGGAAGCAGCAGGCCAACGAGGACACCAATGATCGCGATGACAACTAGTAATTCAACGAGTGTGAATGCGTTTCGTTGGGAGGATCCGGAAGTCGAACGATGGCTTGGGTTCGCGTGCACACGTGCAGCGGTGGATGAGAAGTTTGACATGGAATGAGACCTGAAAATGAGAGCGCAGAGGCTCTCGATAGAAGACGGTGAGTTTGCGTTACAGTGAAACTGGTTTTCACTGCAACCCAGAACGGCAGTTTTCAGGTCAAAGAAGGTGGGCCGCGAGTGTACGGACGCCAGCAATCTGCCGAGTCTTCAAGGGTGGTCGATTCGATCCGTTGACTGGCTGTGCACCGAACGGTTTCGCGGTGGACGGAGACCGCAATCGGGCTTTCGGCCAACGTGCGAGCGTTGCACAACGCACAAAGGTCACCGCATTGATGAGCGTGCTGGTGGTCCGAAGCGATCTCTGCGGACGGCAGGCTCGTCTCCCAAATCAGCAGTTCTTCCGAGCAACCTGGCGGCAGCGGTGCGTGCTGCACCGCGTCTGCAGAACTCGAATGTGAGCAACATTCAGAGACGTTCTCAGGCGGATGCGTGTGGGAGCAATCGTCGTGGACGCCGACATGCGAATGGGTGGAATCGCACGTCACCACATGATGGTGGGCGGCCGGCAAAAGCCAGCCACCGACCACATAAGCGATCAAAGCGATTCGACGGACCCAGAGTTCCACGCGGTTCCAGATGATTGAAGTTGTTCGTTTTGTCGGCGATTTTTTCGCCAAACGGATGAATTCTATAGCAATTACAGAATAAACCAGCTCGCGGTTCAATGCGAATTTAGCAAACTTCTCGCGAAGTTTAGCCTGAATACAACCGGGATCACCAATCCAAAGGTGCTTGCCAGGCCGATTTCGCGGTTGCGATGTCGGTCTCCAGCACCACTGCGTCACCGTCACGGACGGTAAATTTGTCGGAATCGGTGACATGTCCCAGACGTGTCAGGCTGATGCCGGCGTCCGCGAAGATCTTGGACAGGGCGTCGGCTGATTCGGGAGCACATTCGATCAGGAATCGCGTGTTTGATTCGCTGAACAGAACTTCCGTTGCCGACAATGCCGCCGCGGTGAGCACACCGTCGTTGGAAGGTTGCTCGCGAGAGACGGTCGCGAGGTCGAGTTCCATTCCTAGTCCGCCCGCCAATGCCATTTCGACCGCGGCGGCCGCCAAGCCACCTTCGCAGAGGTCGTGGCACGATCGGACCAGTCGTGACTGGATCGCTTGGTGGACGGTCGCGAATGTTCGTTTGGCCAGTTTCGCGTCGACTTCTGGGACTGCACCGCCGGGTTCGTTTTCGACCAAGCCGTAGTGCGAGCCACCGAGTTCACGATGCGTTTCGCCGACCAGGAAGATCACGTTGCCGGCTTCCTTCGCGTCCATCGTGACTGATTTGCTGACGTCATCGATCTGGCCCATCGCGCTGATCAGCAGGCTGGGCGGAATCGCGATGGTTTGCTTTTCGTTGTTGTCATCGAAGAAGCTGAACTCGTTGTTCAAGCTGTCTTTGCCACTGACGAAGGGCGTGCCAAGCGTGACCGCGAGGTCTTGGCAAGCGATCGCGGCACGGACGAGCGACCCAAGCGTTTCGGCTCGATCGGTGTATCCCCAGCAGAAGTTGTCGAGGATCGCGATCTTGGAAGGATCGGCTCCGACCGCGACCGCGTTTCGCATGGCTTCGTCGATCGCCGAAGCGGCCATGTGATACGTGTCGAAGTCGCCGTAGTGCGGGTTCATGCCGCAACTGATCACCAGCCCACGACGGCTGGTCAGTTTGGGACGCACAACGGCGGCGTCGCCGGGTCCATCGCATTGTGGGCCGACCAAAGGTTTGACGACGCTGCCCGCTTGGACTTCGTGATCGTATTGGCGAATCACCCAGTGCTTGCTGGCAACGTTGTAGCTGCCCAGGATCTTGAGCAGTGTTTCCGAGTTGGCTGCGGCGTCGCGATCACCGATCGACAACGGCTTGGCCTGTGGTGGTTCATAGATCGCATCGCGAATCACGGGCGGACGTCCGTCGTGCAAGAACGACATGGCGACGTCGCCGACCGTTTGGCCGTGGAAGTTCAATTGCAAACGGCCGGTCGGAACAAAGCGACCGATCGCGGCGGCTTCGACGCCTTCGCTTTCGCACAGTTCTCGCAGTTCGTCCCAGCGTTCTTGTGGAACGGCCAAGACCATTCGCTCTTGAGCTTCGGAAATCCAGATTTCGGTGTAAGTCAGACCGTCGTACTTGAGCGGAGCTTTGTCGAGCCAAACTTCGGCACCGAGCTCTTCACCCATCTCGCCAACGGCACTGCTGAAGCCACCTGCACCGCAGTCCGTGACCGCGTTGTACAAGCCGCGATCGCGAGCTTGCATCAGCACGTCGAGGACCATTTTTTCGGTGATCGCGTTGCCGATTTGAACGGCACCGCCGGACAGCGATTCGGATTCGCTGGTCAGTTCCGCACTGCTGAACGTCGCCCCGTGGATTCCGTCTCGTCCGGTGCGTCCACCGACCGCGACGATCAAGTCATTGGGTTTGACTTCCTTGTCTTCCATACCAACGGGAATGATGCCGACGTTGCCGCAGTAAACCAGCGGGTTGCCGAGATAACGCTCGTCGAAGTAGACCGCGCCGTTGACAGTGGGGATTCCCATTCGGTTGCCGTAATCTCGAACGCCGGACACGACGCCTTGAATGACGCGGCGTGGATGCAGCACGCCAGGTGGCAATTCTTCGGGCGAAACGTCTGGCGGAGCGAAGCAGAACACGTCCGTGTTGCAGATCGGTTTGGCTCCCATGCCCGTGCCCATTGGGTCACGGATGACGCCACCGATTCCGGTGTTGGCTCCGCCGTAAGGTTCGAGCGCCGACGGGTGATTGTGTGTTTCGACTTTGAAGCACACGTGGTCTTGTTCGTCGAACGTCACGATGCCCGCGTTGTCTTTGAACACGCTGACGCACCAATCGTCATCGCCCAGCGAGCGACGAATGGTTTGGGTCGCTTCAAAGATCGTTTCTTTGAGCATGTTGTTGTATTGGCGTTCGTCACCGCCGGGTGTTCCGTCGGCACCAGGGCCCTTGTAGTGGATTCGGCCGGCCAGGGTTTTGTGGCTGCAGTGTTCCGACCAAGTTTGAGCGACGGATTCCAGTTCGATGTCGGTTGGGTCGCGTCCCAGTTCGACGAAGTGATCGCGAATGGTTTGCATCTCGACCAGCGTCAGGTAGAGCTGGCCTTCCTTGGAAAGCTTTTCCAGTCCGGCGTCGTCCAGTTCTCGAATTGGCACGTGCACCAATTCAAATTCGCCTTCGGATCCGACATCCAAACGGTCCATCATCAACGGACCGATCACAAACGCTTCGATGGAATCGTTCGACAGGGCGCGGCGGCAGATCGTTTCCAGTTGAGCTTCGTCGACGCCGGCGATCCAGAATTTGCGGAACGTCTTGACTGTGCTGCCTTCGACACCGCGATCGGCGAGCGCGCCTTGTGTACTGGCAGCGACCGGATCCATTACGCCGGGTTTGGGCATCACGTGCACCAGGTGCGGTTCGGATTCGATCCCGCGTTCTGCCAGCAACTCCATCAGCGATTCGGGAGCTTCGGACAAGTCCGCTTCGACCTGCGAAGCGTCTTTGCCAGGATGCCCAACGACGACCGATTCGGTGATGGAATCGGCCAGCAAAGTCGATGCAATTTCTCCGGCCGAGGCTTGGTCGATGTCGGCTTGGATCAAGTATCCCCGTGCCGCGGCGATCAGCAGGTCGTCGCCCAATCCGAGTTCATGGATCTCACGAGCCGTTTGTTCGCCGAGTCGATCAACTTGATCGGGAGCAGGATGAATGTCGATTTGCCAAAGCGGCATGATGCGAAATCAGAGAATGAGGATGGAGACGGAAAAGGATCCGGAAAGCTTGACCGCGGGTGGTCGCGGTTAGGTTTGAGCGGATTGTCGAATTTGTTTGGCGGTGTCGAGCCAGGTTCGCAGGGCAGCGTCGTCGCCCTGGTTCACGATGGTTTGCAGTGTGTCCAAGTCCGACCGGGATTGTTCGATCGCACTCAGAATCGCGTCGCGGTTTTCGGAAACGATGGCGGTCCAAAGGTCCGCATCCCCCGCCGCCACGCGAGTGGTGTCCAACCAGCCGGTGCCGACCAATGCGAGCATCTCGCGAGTGATTTGGCGTGCGGCGAGCGAAGACAGCAAGTGTGGCAAATGAGACGTCAATGCCAAGGTGGCATCGTGCTGTTCGGCCGGCATCGTGACAATTCGTCCGCCGGTGGCTCGCCAAAATTCGGTCGCGGCAGACATGTGCCGCGGCAGTTCTTCGCCGCTGGGCGTGATCACAATGGGTTTGTCGTCGAAAAGGTCCGCTCGTGCGTGCTCCGCCCCGCTTTTTTCGCTTCCCGCGATCGGGTGAGCTGGAACGAACTGTTTCGCCGACGCCGTCCCCAATAATTCGCGGATCAAACCGCCTTTGGTACTGCCGACGTCGGTCAGCGTTAACTCCGGAAATTGGCCCGCAAGTGCCTGTGCCAGCGAGGCGATCCGGTTGACTGGCGTGGCGATCACGGCCAAATCACAGCCATTCGCGGCGGCATCGGGGGTCTCGAAGACTTCGTCGACGATGGACTGATCCAGAGCCAAGGCCCGAGTTTCAGGCGATCGGGCGCAGGCGGTCAGTCGCACCGACGGCCAACGTCTGCGAATCGACAACGCCACACTTCCACCCAACAACCCCAAACCGATGATCGCAACGGATCGGCAGGAGGGCTCGGGCATGGGGCTGGATTCGATGGAGGCCAAAGGGCGTTTGCTGCACAGGTTTCGATGGCAACGGGGTTCGAAGGCAGAAGAATACCGCACAAGACCCGCGGTTCCCATCGGTGGTAATCAGACGTTTTTGGAGGAGACGTCGTCTTCGCCAGTGTTTACGTCGGAGGTCGTTCGGCGTCTCGAGTTTGGTACCAGCTCAGACAGACGTTTTCGGTGGCACTTCCCATCCAGAACTCACGAAACCGATGCTGAGCAAAGTTGATGCTTGCGCGATCAGCTGGCGTCGGCCTGATAGAATGGTCCGTGTCAAATGGTCGATGAACCAACTCGCATCAGAGGCAAGGTTGTTCCGATGGGTGCACAGCTTCCGCTGAATCGAAACGAACGTCGTTCCAAGGCGATGATTCCTGACACGGTGTCACCCTGGCTCGCAGAATTGGTTCGCGAAGAGCTTCTTCCCGATGAGACGATCTTGTGGGCTGAGACGCCCAAGCCGCGATTCTTCACCACTGGTTCAACGGCGACGTTTGGGTTCGCTGTCGTGTGGACGGCGTTCTCTTTGTTTTGGGTTGCCAGTGCTTTGGGATTCCAGGTGCCGAATTTTGATCGCGGCGTCGACTTCTTCGCATTGTTCGGAGTTCCGTTTGTCTTGATTGGCTTTGCGATGTTGGCGACCCCAATCTGGACCTATCGCAACGCTTTCAAAACCGTTTATTTATTGACCGACCAACGAGCGATCACATTCGTTGGAGGATTCCGGATGACGATCCGCAGTTTTCATCCTCGTGAGCTTCGGACTGTTTACCGGAAGCAATCCGCCGATGGATCGGGCGATGTGATCTTCAACGCGAAACGATGGACCGATTCGGAAGGCACCAGCCACTCCGAAGAGATCGGGTTTCTTGGAATTCCGGATGTGAAATCCGTCGAGCAACTTCTCAAACAAATGGTTGAGTCTCATCGCCGCCAAGCAGAACGCAAGATGTTGGAACGTCGGGACGGCTGAACCCACTTGTCCACGGACAAGCCTCCGCTCTGACATTCACGCGGGCTCTTCCGGTCAGGGGTCCTCAACGGCGACGTTTTTTCGGCCGAATGAGCCTCAAATTCGTGCGAAGTTCAGCGATCGCGTTGGATGTTGGCTAGGATGATTCATCGAGACGGGCGGGCACGTTGCTTGCCACCCGTCTCGGTCCCACCCCGTCATCCCACCTGATCTCTTTCGTCGGAGAATGCCATGTTCCATCGGCAATGTTCCCGTTTGTTGTCTGTCGTTTTGTTGCTGTTCGTTGCCTCACCGGCACTGGCTGATTCAAAGCCATCTGAACAAACGAAGTCACGACCACACATAGTGATGGCGTTCGCGGACGATTGGGGCTGTTACGCGAGTGCCTACGCGAAGCATTTTCCAGGCACCGCCAGCGAAGTGATTTCGACTCCCAAGTTTGATTCGATCGCACGCGACGGGGTGTTGTTCACCAACGCGTTTGTGAGCGCGCCGTCGTGCACGCCCTGCCGAAGTTCGCTGATGTCGGGCCAACCGTTTTGGCGATGCGACAAGGCATCGATCCTGCTGGGTGCGGTCTGGGATTTTTCGTTGCCGGCTTACCCGTTGTTGTTAGAAGAGTCCGGATACCGGATCGGACATACCTACAAAGTCTGGAGTCCCGGACGTCCCGGCAACGCTCCGTACGGTGGTTCGCGAACGGCATCCAACAAAGCGGGCTCCAAGTTCAATAACTTCTCGCAGTTTGTGATGAAGGCCGAGGATCGCGACGCAGCGAAAGCGAGACTGTTTGACGAAGTCCGCCAGAACATTCGAAATTTCCTGGATGCTGACAACGACGGAAAACTCGATGGCGATTCACCGATTTGCTATTGGTTTGGACCCACCAACACTCACCGAAAATGGATCGCCAAGAGTGGGCATGAACTCTGGGGCATCAACCCCGATGACTTGGAAGGCAAACTGCCCGCCTACCTGCCCGATGTGCCTGAAATTCGCGAAGACTTTGCGGACTACCTCGGTGAAGCGATGGCGTTTGATGCCGCACTGGTGGTCTTGGACGAAGAGCTGCAACGGCTCGGCATCGCCGACGACACATTGTTGGTCGTCAGCGGCGACCACGGGGTTCCCGGTGTGTCACGCGGCAAGTGCAATTTGTATGACTTTGGAACGCACGTGCCATTGGCAGTCCGTTGGCCGAGTGGCATTGAACATTCCAACCGCGTTGTAACGGACTTTGTGTCCTTGCCCGAATTGGCCACGACGTTCTTGGAAGTTGCCAGCGTCGAGGCTCCCGCGAGCATGATCGCGCGTCCGATCACACCGCTTTTGACGAGCGAAAAATCAGGCCGCATCGATCCTTCGCGAGACGCGGTCTTCACCGGTCGAGAACGCCACGTGGCGACGGCTCGCGAAGGGGCAACGCCTTATCCGCAGCGAGCCATTCAGTCGGACGATTGGTTGTACATCATCAATTTCGAACCCGAACGAACTCCGATGGGTGACGGTCCCGAAATCGATGCCGAGGAATTTCCTTCGGAAGAAGCGCTGCGTGAAAACACTTTCGCGGCGTATGCGGATCTCGATGCGAGTCCGACCAAGGCTTTCGTTGCGTTGAACCGCGAAAAGTACCCGGAAGCGTTTCAGTTCATGGTGGGGCGTCGTCCTCGTATCGAAATGTATGACCTGAAGTCCGACCCAGACTGCTTGAACAACCTTGCCGGGCATTCCGACCACGCGGAAACCGAAAAGCAACTCAACGATCGTTTGATCGGTGAGCTGAAACGGACCGGCGACCCTCGAATGAGCGAACCGGTGATGTTCGAACACGGTATGTTTGTGGAACCGGTTGGCCCTGGCAATAAAAAGAAGCAGTCCGCCAAGCCGAAGAACAAAAAATGAACTCGTTGGAGAAGTCCCGATGAAACGATTGTCCTCACGCCCGTCCGGCCACTGGTGTTGGACATACGGGTTAGCTGTCGTGTTCCTCGGGTTCTCCGCTTGCAGGAAGTCCACGCCGGTCGATGAAGTGTCGATCAGCGACAGCGGTGTGGCATTGCAAATTCGCGAAACACCTGCGGTTGATTTGCCTTGGTCGCAGTGGCGTGGTCCCAGCATGGATGGGCACGCCGACGATGCCACGCCGCCAACAACCTGGGACGAGTCCACCAACATCGCTTGGCAAGCCAACATCCCTGGCCGCGGTCACAGCAGCCCGATCGTGATCGGTGATCAGGTTGTGCTGGGAACGGCCGACGATGCGAAGCAGCAACAGATGCTGATCTCGTTTGATTTGGAATCGGGAGCCGAAAAGTGGAGGCGAGTGATCCACGAAGGAAACTTTCCGGCTGCTCGAGAAGTTCACAACAAAGCCACCAACGCCAATGGCACTCCCGCTTCTGATGGCGAATTAATCGTGACCGCGTTCCTCAACCAGGAACGCATCTTTGTCACCGCGGTCGATCTGAACGGCGAAGTGGTTTGGCAAACCGACGTGGGAGCCTTTGCTTCGAAGTTCGGTTACGCCCCTTCACCGGTTCTGTACCAGTCGTTTGTGATTCTCGCCGCAGACAACTTTGGTGGTGGTTACTTGGTGGCATTGGACTTGGAATCTGGCGAAGTCGCTTGGCGACGTGCTCGCGGCAATGCCAGCAGTTACTCCAGTCCTATGATCGCGAATATCGGTGGCATGGATCAGTTGTTGATCAGCGGCGGTGACCGTGTCGCCAGCTATGATCCTGCGACCGGCGAGCCTCGGTGGGAAACACCCGCCATCGCGGAAGCGACTTGCGGGACCATCGTGACGGCGGGTGATCGAATCTTTGCCTCGGGCGGTTACCCCGACAAACAAACTGCCTGCTTCTCCGCGACCGGCGAAGAAGTTTGGTCAGACCGCACGAAACTTTACGAACCATCGATGGTCACCGACGGAACCAATCTGTTTGGCGTCACCGACAATGGCGTTGCGATGTGCTGGTCAAACGAAGATGGAAACGTTCAATGGAAAAAACGTTTGGGCAGCAATTTTAGTGGATCGCCCGTGTTGGCAGGAGGCAATGTGTACGTGTCAGATCTGTCTGGCAACCACTACGTTTTTTCTGCCAGCGGTGACGACTATCAACTGATTTCGAAGAATCGTCTCGGATCGGATTGCTACGCCAGTCCCGCGGTTCTGACGGACTCGTTGCTGCTGCGAATTGGGTTTGGCGAAGGTGATTCGCGAAAAGAACGATTGGTTAGAATCACGGAAAGTCTTTGAGTTTCGAAGCAGGGATCACGGCAGCGACGATCGGTCCCTCGCTCACGCATCGGAATGCGATTTTATTGTAGGTTGGCCACGCTTGGCCGACATCCACCACTCTGACGGCCAAGAGTGGCCATCCTACCTTGCTTTGCACCCTGCCTTTTTGACTGAATCCATGAACATGATGTCTCGCCTAAGCTGGGCTCTTCCGGCGTTCTTGATTGCCATTTCGCTATCGCCATCCTCTTTCGCAGAAACGCCAACGAAACAACATCCCAACGTCTTGTTCATTTACTTGGACGACTACGGTTGGCGTGATGCCAGCTTCATGGGATCGGATTTCTATGAGACGCCGAACTTGGATGCTCTGGCCGAACGAGGCATGGTGTTCTCGAATGCTTATTCGTGTGCCGCGAACTGTGCACCGGCGCGGGCCAGTTTGCTGTCGGGGCAGTATTCGCCGCGTCACGAGATCTACAACGTCGGAACTGAACGTCGTGGCAATCCGAAACACGGAACTCTGCAGCACATCCCCGGCACGGACGTGCTGTCAACAGACATTCGCACTTGGGCTCATCAAGTTCATGAGGCTGGGTATCGAACCGGCATCATTGGCAAGTGGCATTTGAGTGACGATCCGTTGCCCTATGGCTTTGATATCAACGTCGCAGGCACCCACAGTGGCAGTCCACCGAAGGGATACTTTCCGCCACATCCCAAAGCGCCCGGATTGCAAGACGCAACCGATGACGAGTACCTGACGGACCGACTCACGGATGAGGCCATTCGGTTCATCACGGGCAACCAAGAGCGTTCTTGGTTTTTGTATTTGTCTCACTTTGCTGTTCACACACCACTGCAAGCCAAGCCGGAATTGGTTGCCAAGTACAAGGCAAAGCAGCCCGGCACGTTGCACGATCACGCGGTGATGGCGGCCATGATCGAGAGCGTCGATGAGGGCGTCGGGCGGTTGGTCGACACGCTGCGGGAACTCGGATTGGAAGAGAACACCGCGATTGTCTTCACCAGTGACAATGGCGGTTTCGGACCGGCGACCTCAATGAAACCGCTGCGCGGTTACAAAGGCACCTACTACGAAGGCGGAATTCGCGAACCGTTTTTCGTGACATGGCCGGGCGTCGTGGATGCGGGGACGAAATGCGAGATTCCAATCATCGCAGCCGATTTGTATCCGACTTTTGTCGAGATGACCGGAGCCAAGCTTCCGGCGAACCAGCCACTTGATGGTGTGAGTTTGATGCCGTTGCTCAAGCAGGATGGAAGTTTGGGTGATCGCGAATTGTATTGGCACTTCCCAGCCTATTTACAAAGTTACGCGGTCACAGACGGTCAACGAGATTTGCTTTACCGAAGTCGCCCATGCGGAATCATTCGAGACGGTCGGTGGAAGCTGCACGAATACTTCGAGGACGGCGGTTTGGAGTTGTACGATCTGGTGACCGACCCAGGTGAATCGAGCAACTTGGCAGTCTCAAATCCAATCAAAACGCAAGCGTTGTACAGCAAGTTAGTGGCTTGGCGAAAGCGAATTGGTGCTCCCGTGCCGACAGAGCCCAACCCCAATCACGATCCCGCCAGCGAAGCGAAAGCATTGCAGCGTGCCGAACGCAAAGCGGCAAAACCCTAGTCCGCAATCGAGTTGATTTCCGAAAAAAAATGCCGAACTGCACATTGGCAGTCCGGCATTTTGATTGCTTCAGTCGGCTCGATTGATCGAGGCAGAGAATCGACTACATATCGATTTCGTAGCCCTTGCGGCTTTCGCGCGAAAGGAACGAGTTGGCTTCGTCGTCGCCGACGATTTCACGTTTGGTTGGGTCCCAGTTCAGTTCGCGACCGAGGCGAATGGAAATGTTGGCCAAGTGACATGTCTCGAGCATTCGGTTGTGAGTCCAAACGTCGGAGATCGGTTGTTTGCGTGAACGCATGGCTTGCACGAAGTTGTCCGTGTGGTTGGCCGCGACGGGACCACCGTAGACATTTTCAATGGCGTCTTCGGGCAGCGGGTTGGATTCCAAATCTTCGACTGGCTTTCCAACGATCTTGCCACGGTTGACGAAGAACCGGCCCTTGGTGCCTTCGAACATGATCCCGTTGTCGCCTTCGCTGGTGATAACCAGTGGGATGTCGCCGGGCATGTTGGCGTGGATCTCGAACTTGGTCGGCGAGTTGTATTGATCGCTGACGGCTGGATGGCCATCTTTGTAATCGACGGGCAATGAGAAGCTAACCGGCGTGATCTTGCTGGGGCCTGACTGATTGGCGCCTAACGCCCAAGTGGCGATGTCGACGTGGTGAGCACCCCAGTCATTCATCTGGCCACCGGAATACTCGTACCAGTTCCGCCAGGCGTAATGGCAATTGGTGTAAAGCGGCACGCCGCCGCCGTATCCCTTTCGCATCTCAGGCAAAGCCCGGTAAGGAACCTTGGGGGCTGGGCCGAGCCAGAAGTCCCAGTCCAGACCTTTGGGCACATCAATGGCGGGGATCACTGGTGAGCCGGTCGCACCGTTGATTCCGCAGGTGACTTTTTGGATCTCACCAATTCGTCCATCGCGGATCATCGCGATCGCTTGAAGGAAGCGTTGGTTGTTTTCGGTCCGCTGCATTGTTCCGACTTGGAAAACGCGTCCGGTTTGTTTGACGATCTTTTCGATCAGCTTGCCTTCGTCGATCGTCAGCGTCAGCGGCTTTTCGCAGTAGACGTCTTTGCCAGCCAACATGGCTTCGACGGAGATCTTGGTGTGCCAGTGATCGGGTGCTGCGATCATGACCGCGTCGATGTCTTTACGCTCAAGCAACTTGCGGTAGTCGGCGTAGCCCTCGGGTGCCTTGCCTTGTGCTTTCTTTGCCTTCTCGATGTTTTCGCCTAAGACGTTTGCGTCGACGTCAGCCATCGCAGCGAAGTCAGCGTACTTGAACGACTTGTTGGTGATCGTCCAGCCTTGGTTGCGGAGGCCGATGGTCGCGAACACGGGACGTTCGTTTGGCGACTCTTGTGCGCTTCCGAGGCTGCTGGTTCCTGCAAAGTAGCCAGCTGCCGTGGCCGCGCTGGTGGTTTGTAGGAAGTGACGCCGATTGAGTTTTTGACGGGCTGACATTTGAGACCTCGTGGGGAAATACGACAAATAACGTCGGAAGTGGAAAAGAAAAGTTAGTTGGAATGGTCTAGGTTTTGGGACTGAAAAAGCTATTTGCCCAAATCTTTGAATCGTTCGTAGGTTTGGTTCAGTGGGTGAGCTTCTTTTTGACCGTCGATCATGTTCGCCGTCCATTCTGACAAACGCAGGCCGAGGCGACGGCACGCTTCTTGGACTCGTTCTTCGTCTGGACCGCCGGCGGAGATCGCGCCGTAGTGAGCGGAAAACTTGATTCCGGTGTAATCGGTCAGCCCAAAGACCAGGAATCCGTAGTTGATCAAGATGGACATCAGAGCCATGCACGTCCATTCTTGCCCGCCGCCCCAGGCACCGGCTGATGTGAAAACGCAGCCGATCTTGCCGTCGCGTTTGCCCCAATTTTCAATGGGTTGCTCGTCCCACCAACGTTTCATCTGCCAACTGAGGGTGCCGTAATTCGTTGGCGAACCGAGCGCGATGCCGTCGCACCAATCCAAATCCGTGTGGTCGGCGTCGTCGATGTTCCTGAGCCGAACATCGGCTCCATCGAGTTGCCGAGCACCCTCGGCGACCAGTTCCGCCATTCGATGCGTATTTTGAGTGTTCGAATGGTAGAGAATCAGGACTTTGGGCATTTGCGATTGCAGACAAGGTTCGAACGAGCGGGAGCCACCAGCGTACGTGGCCGCGAGTCATCCCCGCACAATCCGCTGATTGCGGGGGAAACTCGGTGGGGAGTCGCAGCGAGGGCTGGATTCGCATTGAAGCAGTCTAACGCAACCTGATTTCTCCTAGTAGTCCTGTGGCCGATGACCGGTGGGGTGATTCGGGCATCGACGAGGGCAGTTGTTCTAGGTGGCTGTGCCGTTTTTAACGGAGCTAGCCAAGCAGGATCAGCGATCTAGTGCCGCAACTGGTTGGTTGGGAACAGGAAGCACGATGGTCGTGGCGTAGCTCGTAAAGTCGAACTCATCGGACTTCTCGTCCATCGCCGTGTGGTGAGCGGCGATCAAGTGGCGTGTCGCCATTTTGGGTACGAACGTGGCTTGGCCGGATGCATCGGTTGCGAATTCGTATTTGGGGTCTCGGTCGCCTTGCAGAGTTTCGCCCTCGGGGATGAAGCTGACGACGGCGTCTTGAATCGGTTTGCCGTGATGCAGCACCGTGACCGTGATCGGTTGACCAGCGGCAACTTCGCTGAACGGGCAAGTGTTGAGAACGATTTCAAATGGCAAGCCTGCGGGCGTCTCGTGTGTGTGACCGTCGATCTTGGGAGCGTCCAGGGAATCGCTGGCCAGCACAAAACTTTTCGCGGTTCGAATGCTGCGGATGGACTTGCCATGGTTCATGACCCGATCGAGTTTTTGAAGGAACTGGTGCAGTCCGGGCTGGGTCAGCGTGACCGGCGTCGTCCAGTAACCTTGCTTTTCAGCCGACGCGGAGGTGAAGAGATGAGGTTTTAAATCGGAACGCTTTTTATCGGGGCCGATGTGGTCCATCGATGTCCAGTCCAATGTCAACAAACCGGCCAACTTGAAGTCGCGATGGTGGTTGCCGTGATTGCCTAATCGCAGGTCAACGTGCACGACTTCACCGGTCCGAACGATTGGTGAGTTGGTTTGAATCCACGTGTCGTGAGCGGATGCCATCGTGGGGAGAAGAAGAGCCAAAGCGAAAGTCAGGTTTCGAAAAGTTGTGTTCATGATTCAGTTGCAAGTGGAAAGAGAATGCAGAGTTGTCAAAAGGAAGTTTGCAGTGACTTGGTCGATTCGTTTCGCGATGGAGGTCGCCGATCGATTCATTGTCGGCGTCACATTCGCCGCGTTGAGCGACAAAGGGCAACTTGTCACGTCGTGGACAGCGAACATGCAATCGCCGCAAAAGGGATAGGTTTTGGAGGACTCATGTCGGCGGTTTGGTTTTCGCAATCTCATCTCAGAATGCCTCCAGGACTTCGCGGCCGTTGCGTGTGCCGAGAGCTCGCCATGTTTCCAGGTCGATGCTTTCGGTGATGAAGCCAACGCTGCCGTCGCAACGAGCAACGTGAACACCGCCGGGGTGATTGCTGCGGGTGCCGAAGACTCCCCAGCCACAACTGCCCATATCGGGGATCAGGCTTTGCGGTGGGTGATAGTGGGAATAGCCAGTCCAATATTCGCGACCGTTGATCCATCCCGCGCCGCGATGTCCAGCCCAGCCGCGATGCAGTCCGCTTCCGCGAACATAGGCTTCCATTTCATTGGGATCTTCTGGAAGGAAGAATCCGGTGAACCCTGGTGTGGTGGGCGGCATCGAGCGACTGATGAAAGCACAGGTCACATTCATCATCACTCGTTTTCGTAGATGCGGTTCGGTGGGCTCGGCGGGGGCCTGTTCCGATAGACCCAGCAAGTGTTCTGCGAAAGCTGCCGTGTTGCTCAGACCGTCGAGGATTGATTCGAAACCGACGTTGGAGTTGATCCATAGAATGCCATCGGTCGTTCTCCGCGAGTCATACAGCGTCCCAACGCCGGTGCCAAAGTTCATGCCATAGTTGGTGGCGGAGTAAGCCTGGGTCGGGCCGCTGCCAGAGAGAGTGGTGACGAAGTATGTCCGATCATGGTCTTCGCTGGGGCAGGTCAGCATCGGCATTGCCGTCTTGGCCGCGGTGTCGTGTGGCGTGACGAGTTGCCCTGGGCAGCAACCCACGTGCAGCGGCCGGTCAAAGTGGATCATGTCGAGCATGTTGCCTTGCTCGTAGAACGGAGCCATCTGGGCGAAGACCGAAAAGTTGCCCGCGGTGCTGGTTCCATTCGTGTAGTTGGCGGGGATTTTTCGGTGGGTGCTTTCGTAGTTGTGCATCGCGAGCGTGATCTGTTTCAGGTTGTTGCTGCACTGCATGCGACGGGCGGCCTCGCGAGCGGACTGGACCGCAGGAAGCAGCAGCCCAACCAGGACGCCGATGATGGCGATCACAACCAGCAATTCCACCAAAGTGAAACCGCGTTGCGGTGAATTGTGTCGAGAGATGTTCATGGGAGATAAATGGTTTGGCGTTGGGTTGAGTCGTTGTTGGGTGGATGGATCGGTGCGCGCACCTTCCCCGTGGAACCCACCGAGCCGTTTTGAAGCTCAGTTCATTCGAAAGTGGAGTGGCGTACGAAGGTCATTTCGAATCGGTGCAATCCGACGTCGAGTCAGTCGTCCTCGGCAATGCGAGGACGCTCCCGCGTCAGGGACGAAGACAACACTGGTGTGAGGAGCGAGCCTTCAACCACCAACGCGGCAGCGGTGATTTCTGCGCCAGTTCAATCGCTTCTTCAGCGACAGCACCGTGAGCGCAGCAACGAACCGGATTGCAATGCGAACAGGATTCACGCGCCCGAACATTCCGGTGGAACGATTGGTCGCGCGCGAGATCGTCGGTTAGGGAACCGGCGGTTCGGGACAGAGGCTCACCACCGACGCTTGTTCGTCATACAGACTCAAGCGGAACAGCAGTGGCGGAGGAGAAAGGTTCAGCTCGAAGGCTTGAAAGTCCAAAACGACGCTGGAGAAAAGACTCCAGACCATCTCAATGCCGTGACATTTCGCAGCATCCTGCAGGCGAACCAAACGAATTGAATTGGAGGCGGATGAGGAGGCTGGTTCATCGCAACTCGTACCGCCGCAGCAGGACGCCGTTTTGGGGTTGGATGACGAGCAAGTGGAGGCGTCAGCGGATTGGCAGGATGTGGATTGGCAAGTCGCGGAACGCTGACGCATCATCGCGGAGAATCCTGGGGGCGGACCCGGTGAATCGGGGCCGCAGCAACCACCGGCGACAAAGCTTGATGCCGTGTCTTGCGTGGGGGCGTCCGCGATTTGGTGGAGCATTTCATCCACGCGAGCGACCAGGAAAGCTGGCGGCGTGACGTTGTTTTCGGCCGCCCACTGCAATTTCTCGAAGTCAGTGTGGCAGCAGCATTTGTCCCAGCAGTATTCAGCGGACGAACAGCCACAGGGGCAGGATTCGCAGGGGAATCGGCCCTCTTTTTCGGGCCGAGGTGCGGTGAGGGGCAGTCCAACCATGCCACATCCCAGCACCAACAGCAGCGTCAAGCTGACGCCGCGTCGTAGCAGGGAAGATCGGAACTGTCGAAAGAAAAACAAAACGGGTCGATGCCTGACTGCGTGCCAAATCTGGCTCGCTCCTCACGCTGAGAATGGTAAACAAGCCCTGCCTTTGGGGCAATCACCAACGTCCAGAATCCAATGCGGCGACCTGCCGCACGATGGCATTGCCAAACGATATTTCGCGACGACCGAGTTGGCCGATTTACGCCGGCCCCGTCCGGGGCGTTTTGAACTTCGCGATGGTTCACGTTCCTCGGGGCTTCCACCCCGAGCTAAGAAAGTCGGCCCCGTCCGGGGCGTTTTCGTGGTTGGCTCCGGAGGAGTCCGCGTCAGTAGCTCGGGGTGTCAGCCCCGAGAATCGTTGACGGCCCATAAGACCATCGCCCCGGACGGGGCCGTCGTGGGATCGGCGATGCATTTCAGTTCATTCGAACACGTAACGTGGATCGAACTGGATGCCGTGTTTGCGCAACAGCGCCGTGAACTCTTCCTTGAAGGTCAACTTCTTGTGATGTTCCTTTTGATTCGCAATGTATGTCTTGACAGATTCAACGGAGGATTCGCTGACAGAGAAGGCCCCGTATTTCGTCTGCCACTGAAAGGTTTTCCGTTTCGGGAAATGTTCGTGCACCCAAACGCTTGAATTGGATTTCAGATCACGCACACAATCGGAAATCGATTGCGCTGGATGCATGCTGACCAACAAATGAATGTGGTCTTCGGCCCCGCCGGCGGCCAAGAGGGAATGTTTGCGTTTGCGAAGAATGCCACCGATGTAGGCGTAGATGTCTTCTTGGAATGCTTCGGCGATCGATGGTTTTCGATCCTTGGTGCTCCAGATCAAATGGACACGCAAATTGGTGTACGCCATCGGAAATCACCTCGGGTGAATGTGTTGGAAAGAGCATTCAAGTGTAGCGATACGCCGGCCCCGTCCGGGGCGTTTTGAACTTCGCGATGGTTCACGTTCCTCGGGGCTTCCACCCCGAGCTAAGGAAGCCGGCCCCGTCCGGGGCGGATTTGCAAATGGCTCCGGAGGAGTTCGCGTTAGTAGCTCGGGGTGTCAGCCCCGAGAATAGTTGGCGACCAACATGTCCATCGCCCCGGACGGGGCCGTCGTTGGTTTGCATGTTGTGATTCTGGTCAATCACGCGAATGACAACCGACGGCTTGGCACATCTTCCTTTTCGGTTGATGGGGCCACCGGTTCAATCTTCGAATCGCCAAACCAATTCGCTTCGCCGCTTTCGAACAACACCTCACCTTCGGCGGTTGGGTCGGCTTCGCACTTCCATGCGTGATACAGCAGCGAGGCGGCGGTTTTGTTGTTGAAGTCCTTCTTACCGGCGGGCGGAATCACCAAGTACAAACCTTGCCGAGCTCGTGTCATGGCGACGTAGAGCAAGCACATGGCTTCGGTCAAACGGGAAGCAACGGAGCCGCCAAACACGGCTTGCCAGCGTTTGGGAAGGAAGTGCCATTGGCCCTCGCCGACGGAACGACTGAGCCCGCGTGCGGGTTGGCCAATCTCGGGGATGTCGGCCAAGCATTGTGGTGACTGGCCCAGCAACGCTTTGTGGATCTCGGGCAAGAAGACAGCGTCAAATTCCAACCCTTTGGATTGGTGAACCGTCATCACTCGAACGACCGCCGCACGCGGACGCTGGACACGCTTTTCGTGAACCAGTTCGACGAAGTCACGCAGGCGACTGTCCGCGGTGTGTTGGTAGAGCGTTGCCAATTCGATCAGTTGTTCCAATCGCACGTTCTCACGGCTGTCGCAGTGAGGCATCAAAGCTTTCGCGAGAAACAGGATCGTTTTGGCGAGACCCTGGTCCTCGATTCGAGCGCGAAGCTGATCGGCGGCTTCGCCTTTGCCATCGCTGTCCGACAGCGGCAAGACAAACTTGAGAGGGCTGCTCGCCACATGCAAACGCCAGCGACCGTCGCCGGGATGTTCGCACATCATCAGCGCGGACAGAATCCAACGCACGGCGACGGAATCGACCAGCGGGTTTCCACCCTCGGCACTGACGTCGACATCGAGGTGTTCCAGTCGATTGATCAGTGCACCGACGGTGCTGTTGGTGCGAGTCAGCACACCGATTGTCAGGTGCGGTGATTGGTCGTGCAGCTCGGCAATTTGCTTGGCAACGTCGTCCAGCAATCCCTTTTGGATCTCGGCCGCGGACGGTTTGCTCTTCGACTTGGCGTCGGAGTCTGCGGGTAGTTGCAGGTTCAATTCCGCGGTTCGAAATTGAACGTAGCCCGGCAGCTTTCTCGCAGCGGTGTGCTTGGGAAAACGCTTGGCGAATCGCTTGAGTGCCTTGGCTTCGTAGGTCGCCTTGTCGGCGGGGTTGGGCGGATCCGTTCCCTCGGCCATTGGGTGACGAGGCAAATGTTGAAATGCGTCCGTGACTGCGTCGAGCACCACGCTGCTGCTGCGATAGCTTTCGTCTTGCTGCTTGGAAATGATGCCTGGGATTTGTTTGTCGACAGCATCAAAGATCTCGGCCACGCCGCCGCGCCAACCGTAAATGGCTTGCTTGGTATCGCCGACACAGAAGAACGATTTGGAGCGTTTAGGATCCAAGACATTGGACGACGAGTCGGTCGATTCACCGGTGACCGATTGAGCCAGTAATCGAAGGACTTGCCACTGCACCGGCGAGGTGTCTTGGAATTCATCGAGTAGCAAGTGATCGATGGAAGCGTCGAGTCGGTCTTGCAGTGTGTGATTGTCGAGCTGCGTGAACACACCAGCCAAGCGAACTGCGATGTCATCAAACGCGAGTGCCCGTTGGGCTTGTTTGACCAATTGAATCAATGTGTCGTAGTGGTCGACCAACGTGCCGGTGGCGTGGTTCTGAGCCCGCAGCAAGGACAGCGATTCATGCCGAGCGACTTCGTAGATCAAGTCGAACTCGGGATCCAAGCCCGGTGGGAACTTGCTGCGTCCGAATTTGACTTCTTCACCATGCAAACGTGCCTTGGCGATGTTCTTGGTCAGCGTGGCCTCAACCAGCGGACCAAACTCGCGAATTTCGAGGCTGTCGGCTGCGGATTCGAGGGCTTTGACGAGCGACTTTTGCGGGACCTCGGTCGATCGAAGCATGCCTGCCGTGCGTGTGATGTCGGCGGACTCAGGCAGTTCAGGAACCTTCAATTGGTCCCAGCGCTCGACGTCGGCTTGGCGCGCCAGGTTGTACGTGTTCTCCACCACATCGATCAATTCGCGAGCGATGTTGCGTTTGACATCGCCGCGGCTGAGCATGGAGATCAGTGTTTCGGTTTCGGCCGGTTGCAGGGATTCGATCAGGTTCCCAATCGCGACTTGTCGCAACCAGATTTCTTCGACCTCGTCGGTCAAACGCCAACCGGGCGGAAGGTCCAATTCGAACGGCAGTGCTCGGGCAAGTTGCGAGAACAGACTGTCCAGCGTGCAGATGCGCAGGCGGTGGATGTTCCGCAGCAAGCGATGAAACAATTGCCCGCAGACGTGACGCGGCAAGCCTTCGATGCCAACTTGTTGTCGCAATTCCGCGATCGCTTTTTCGCTCGGATCGATCGCGGCTTTGCCGAGCGTGATCAAGACTCGCTCGAGAATTTCACCGGCGGCTTTGCGAGTGAACGTGGTCGCGAGGATCGTTTCTGGTGGCGCACCGGTCAGCAGAATCTTCAGCAACCGAGCGGTCAGTTGGTAGGTCTTGCCCGTGCCCGCGGAGGCTCGCACCAACGTTGGCTCGAAAGCTTCCTGGAGCGTCGCCGGGGAATCAACGACAAAGTCCAATTCATCGGGAAGCGATTCGTCCTCGGGAAGGCGATTGTCATCGTGAAGCACTTCGGCTTCTGAAGGATTGGCGTCCTCGTCGAAAAACGGGTTGTCGTCAAACAATGGGTGTTCGGATGGGTTGCTCATTCGAAGGCCTCCGTGTCGTCGTCCATGGGAATGAACACACTCTCATTCATCAGCATTTCATAGTCGTCAAACTCGACGCCATCGGGATTGGGCTCGAAGTGACAAGCACGAATTTCGCGAATGCAGTGGTAAATCAATTCGTCTGCGGCGGCAAATTGTGCGGGCGTGAATTCGGCCAGGTTGATTTGCGTCTCCGTGTCTTTTTCGGCCACGTTGAAGTACCCCAGTTCAACATCCACCGGGTCGGCATCGATCCCGAGATCGGGAATGAAACGACGGTACAGCGGTAATTGCAAGTCCACCCACTGAGTCGATCCATCGGGCAGTTTTTTGAGGTGTTTCTTTTCCGGTTTGTGACCGTGTGTTTTGTAGTCGAGAATCGCCCAACGCCCGGTTTCGGGGTGAAAGTCGATGCGGTCGAATCGCCCACGCAGGCCCGTGAACTGGCCATCCAAATCGATGCCCGTTGGCTTCTTGGGTTTGCCGGTGATGGGGTGGATCTTTTTCTCATCGACGGCGTCTTCCACCGCGTGAATTTGCCAGCCCGCAGCGGCTCGTTCGGCTTGTCGAAGGGCGACGGTTTTCAGACGTCGTTGGGCTTGGCGAACTTGCAACTTCACCGTCGTGGAGGTGTTGTCGCCAAAGTGCTTGTTCGCGTATCGGTGAAGCTCCTCAATCAGGGCTTCTTCGATGCGTTTGGGATCGGTTTCGTTCTTGTAGTCGCTTCTTCCGAACTCTTCGAGTGCACCGTGGACAAGGTCGCCAAACTGGTTGGCCGCCAACTCCAACGGCGAATCATCCAGCGGTCGCAGCCTCAAAACATGTCGCAGGTAAAATCGGTAAGGACAAGCGAGGTAGGCAGAGAATGCGGTGACACTGAGCGTATCGATTGTCCGGCCGGGTTCCGGTGGCGGGGGAGCGAAGAAGGCTTGGGAATCAACGCTGACCGTAGGAGGTGGCTGGATCGGTTCGATCTCGATCTTGGGTCGCGGAACCGTCAGCAAATCACAAACCCGCTTGGCGGCTTCTTCCGGCGTCGCCGCGGCGAGCAAACGCGACGGCGGTGTGGGTGATCCGTCGGCGGAGTGCGAACCGACGAGAAAACGCACCGTTTCGCGAGACGTCAGCAATTGCTGCATCGCATGCACGTCGCGAGCGTAGCGGCGATCGTTGGCGGTTTGATGCAGTGTCGATCGCAGCGATTGCGGCAAGAACGGGTCGCCTGATTGGGCTTCGGGAACGAAGGGATGATTCAATCCGCAAACCACGAGGGCTGGTGAATCATCGAGAGCAAGGTCCAACCATCCGAGCAATTCAATTTCGGTGGGCGAGGGATCGTCGACCCAACGCACTTCGCTCATGCGTGACGCGAGCATCTCAACGGCAACGGAACCTTCGACCGGCTCGTCGAGCGACGGACTGAGGTCAGCGAATCGGTGCAGCAATCGGAAGACGGCACGCAGGGCTTGCTGGGTTCTGGAAATCGAAGCGTCGGACTCCGCTTCTTCCGGCTCTTCGGCGGCATCGGGATCCACCGGCAGCAGCGACTGAGCGGGTTCGCCATGCAGTTCGAGCAAGATCGCTTGAAGCGTTTCGCTCCATTGCCGAATCGGCTGTGGTTCGGTGTTTTCAATCAGCGGCGACAACCAGTGATCCAAAACGTCGCGAATTTGGTTGGCGGTTTTGGTTTGCTGGACTTCCTCAGGAAGGGGCTCGTCGACTGACCGGGGAAAGGCGGACGAGAGAAGTTGATCGAGCTCCCGCAACCACATTTCCGATTCAGGATGGTCAGGGCAACGCTCGCTGACATACCGAGTCACGTCGGCGTGACGGACGAGTGCGGCCAGCGATCGCCAAGTCCGTCTTTGCAGATAGGTGACGATCAAGTGCATCAAACGCCCGACGGCGGTTTGACCGACGCGGTGTCCCAAGTGACGATGCGTCGCGACGCCCAACAAGTCACAGCGGTTCTCAATCGGTTCGACTTGCGATTCGTCGGTGACGCCGATCGTGATTTGGTCGATGCGGTATTTCTGGCCCAGTTCCGACAGCGTTTCCATCACCGCAGCGGTCTGATCCGAGATGTCCCCGGCGGGAATCAGTTGGCCGTCTTGCAAAGGCAAGCAATGAGATTGCCAACGTCCGGCGTTCAAGTTTCCAAACGAATCGAATCGTTTCGCGTGGCTGTCGGGAGCTGCCACCAAAGCCGTGATCGCAGCCGAGTTCTTGGACGATTCGACTTGGGCCAACATCGAGACCAGCAGTTTGGAAATGTCGGTGGTCCCGATCAACACCAGCGGCCGAGTCACGCGGCAAGAGTTGTTGCGAATCGCGTTGAGCTGGGCTTCGTTGGGATCGGCTTTTCCCGCCGCGGCGAGTTCCGACAGATAGGCTTTCATCAAGTCGACGAAGAATTGCCAACGACGACGCTCGCCGGCTGAGTCGCACATTGCTAAGACGTCGGCGTAGGTCAATCCTTCGGCCGCGATGGAATTGTGGAGCCGCCGCATCGTGCCACCCAGTTCCAGCCAAGCGTCGGCGGCATCGGGGGCGGGCGGGCTGGAAATCAGCACGCTCAAGTCATCTTGGTTGGCCGCGGCGAGAACCCGGGCCCAGGCCAACGTTTGTTCGAAGTCCAATGCCGCCGCGTCGGATTCGTACAACCTGGAGGGCAGGTCGCCGACCGTCAGCATTCGCGGGAGATCCACGGTTTGCTTCGCCGCGTTGGCCTCGGCAAGCAGAAGCTCCTTCATGCGGTCGATCGCGCGGCGAGAGGGGAACACCAAATCCAAGTGCGACAGATTCCAGTCGCCTTTGGTTCTGGTTTTCGGCCCGTTGGTTTCTTTCAGCCACTGCAGGCTTGAGACCAGCAGCGGTTGGTTCCATCCCAGAAAGATTGTTTGCGTCATTCGGTTTGAATATTAAATTCGCGGTGGGGGCGAGCAGAGAACGCAGGCGTCAAATGCGGGGGAAACTCGGTGCTATTCCGCGTCCGGTTTTTCTCGCACCCAAACTTCGTCGTTTTCGACTTTGACATCGAAGCAGTCGACCTTGGTTCGCGGGTTGTCTTCCCAGGTGCCGTCTTTGATGCAGAATCGCCAAGCGTGCCAGGGGCAAGTCACCGAGTGGTCTTCGACGTGACCTTCGGCCAAGGACGCACCCATGTGAGGGCACAAATCGTCAATCGCGTACCATTCGTCGCCTTTGCGAAAAACTGCGACCATTCGGCCGTCGACGGGAACCGCTTTGCCCACGTTGTCTTCGAAATCGGAAACCTTGCCGACGCTTTCGTATTCGCTCATTTTTTCGTTCTTTGTTGGATATGGACTGCGTTCTAGCCGCTCAGCGTTCTGATCCTCCGTTTTATCCCACGCCAGCCGATTCCCCAATGAGGCTGAGGATGACTCCGGCGGCCGGATTCGCTTTAATGGACACCCGGTTGTCGCTTGACCACTCGATCCGTCTTTGGTGCCAGTATTTTATGATTCATCACGAACTCCGACGAAAACTCGAATCTCGCGTTTTGCCTCACGTGCAAACACCGGCTCAGTATGTTGGCGGGGAACGCAACATCATCGTCAAAGACCATCGGAAACTACGCGGGAAAATCGCGGTTGGATTCCCCGATGCGTACACGATTGGGATGAGCCATCACGGGCTGCAAGTCCTGTATTCGATGATCAATCGGCGAGACGATTGGTGTGCTGAGCGAGTCTTCATGCCTTGGCCGGACATGGAAGCGAAACTGCGTGAGCACAACTTGCCGCTCTACACGCTGGAAACGTTCACGCCTCTGAACGAGTTTGATGTCATCGGGTTGTCGCTGCAGTACGAAATCAGTTCGCCCAACGTGTTGACAATGGTCGACCTCGGCGGGATCCCACTCGACGCAGTTGACCGGACGATGGCGGATCCGTTGTTGGTTGCGGGAGGACCATGTTGTCAAAACCCGGAGCCGATGGCCGACGTCTTCGATGTGATGGTGACCGGCGACGGCGAACCGGCGCTGCCAGAGGTTTGCGAGTTGTGGCTCAGCCTTCGTGAAGAAGCTCGCTTGCCCGACGGAACGTTCGTGACTGGCGAAGAAGGCCGGAAGCAACGCGAAGACGCCTTGGCTCGCGTGGCTCAGCAATTGCCGTTTGCTTATGTGCCTCGGTTCTACGAGCCTCAGTACTCCGACAACAATCGAATCGGATCGATCGTTCGAACTCGCGATGATGTGCCGGAGACAATCGCACCCAGCGTGATCAGTGACTTGGATGGCATGCCGTTGCCGACCGAGCCCATTGTGCCGTACGTCAACTGCGTGCACGACCGAATCGCGATCGAGATCATGCGAGGTTGCCCGCACCTGTGCCGGTTCTGCCAAAGCACGGTGATCAAACGACCGCTGCGAATTCGCGAAGTCGACACGATCGTCAACGCGGCGTTGGAAAGTTATCGCAGCACGGGCTTCAACGAGATCAGCATTCTGTCGCTCTCCAGCAGTGACTACCCGCACTTTGCCGAGCTGGTGAAACGGTTGCATGAAGTCTTCGTGCCGTTGGACGTGAACATCAGCGTGCCGAGTTTGCGAGTCAATGACCAGTTGCGAACGCTGCCGGAATTGCTGGGTAGCACACGGCGTAAATCGCTGACGTTGGCACCCGAAGTGGCTCGCGATGACATGCGGCAACAGATCCGCAAAAAGATCAAGAACAGCGATTTGATCGAGGGATGCCGGTCGGCTTTCCAAAACGGTTTCGAAAGCGTGAAGCTGTACTTCATGTGCGGTTTGCCTGGCGAGCGGCCAGTCGATTTGGACGGCATTGTGGACTTGGCGGAAACGATTTCGACGGTCGGCAAAGAGGTCAACGGCCGGTACGCGCGAGTCACGGCCAGTGTTTCGAACTTCGTTCCGAAATCGCACACGCCGTATCAATGGAACGGGATGCAGTCTCGCGAATATTTTCGCTGGGCACACGATTACCTTTGGAAACGCCGCAAGATTCGCAGCGTGAATATCAAGTGTCACGACATTGAAACGAGCTTGTTGGAAGGCGTGATCAGTCGCGGCGACCGCCGGACTGGAAAGGCCATTCGGCTGGCCTGGGAACGCGGGGCTCGCATGGATGGTTGGACCGAACACCTCGACGCAGAACGTTGGTGGCAAGCGATCGAGGACGCTGGCATCGACGTCGATCAACAGGTGCATCAGAAGTACGAGATGATGGACAAGCTCCCTTGGGATCACGTCAACGTGAAGTTCGGACGCACGTATCTCGAAAAAGAACAAAGCCGTGCGACCATCCAACTAACCGACATGGCCAACGCGACCTAGCAATTGGAACCGTTCATTGATTGCAACGTGTCGCGGCAAGTCATAACCCGCAGCGTCAGCAAGGCACTCGCTTCAGCGGTGAGGCCAACGTGCTTGTTTGGGATGTCCTTGCTAACGCTGCGGGTTGTGATTTTGCTTTGTCTCTTTCTTCCAATCTTTCCCAACAAGACTAGCGCATGAGCATTCGAGTTCTTTGTTTCAGTGACCTGCATCGTGACCAAGAAGCTGCGAAGCGATTGGTGGGGCTAGCCGATCAAGCGGACTTGGTTCTCGGTGCGGGGGACTTCGCCAACCGGCACGAAGGTTTGGCTGACACGCTGGCTATCCTGCAATCGATCACCAAGCCCACTGTGCTGGTTCCCGGCAACGGTGAGACCGTGGAAGAGTTGCGAGATGCGACGGTGGAATGGCAGGCCGCGATTGTCTTGCACGGAGAAGGATGCGAGATCGAACTTCACGGAAGCTCCGTCCCGGTTTGGGGCGTTGGCGGCGGGATCCCGGTGACTCCGTTTGGCGATTGGAGTTATGACTTCGACGAAGAGCAGGCGACCGAAATGCTGGCGGGATGTCCTGAGGGAGCGATCTTGATCACGCACTCACCCGCATTGGACACGGTCGATCACGACAGCGCCGGAAAAATTCGCGGTAGTCAAAGCATTCGCAAAACGATCCTGGCGAAGAAGCCCCGGTTCGCGGTTTGCGGGCACATTCATAGCGATTGGGAACGCCAAGTGACATTGGGCTCAACGCCGGTTTTGAATGCCGGGCCGCGTGGCGTTTTTGTAGATGTCCCAGAGTAGAACGTTTGTCCCAAACGTTTGCGTGGGCGGGTGGTGTTGCCGAAACGCACTGCGCGAACGTGTTTGAGTTCGGTTTGGAGATGACGTTGCCAGGCGGTTCAGTGTTGCCTGACGGAACAGTTGGGGACAACTGTTCTACTCTGAGATTGTAGAACGTTTGTCTCAAACGTTTGCGTGGGCGGGTGGTGTTGCCGAGACGCACTGCGCGAATGCGTTTCAGCTTAGCTTGGAGATGACGTTGCCAGGCGGTTCTGTGTCGCCCGTCGGAACAGTTGGGGACAACTGTTTTCTCTCTTTGCTCAACGCCATCCTTCGCCGAGTCGCGAATTTTCTCTAGGTCGGTTTGACGATCTTCGTGTACGCGCGGCCTTCGTTTTGGTCGATGCGTTCGGGGCGGCCCTTGTGCAAGTAAATGAGCTTTCGATGATCGATGCCCATCAGGTGCAAGATCGTGGAATGGATGTCGTGCACGTGCAAGCGATCCTCCACGGCGTGCAGGCCAAGATCGTCGGTGGTGCCGTAGGCTTGGCCGCCTTGCACGCCGCCGCCGGCCATCCACATTGAAAAACCAGTCGGGTTGTGGTCGCGGCCGTCACCTTTTTCGCTCATCGGCGTCCGTCCAAATTCGCCGCCCCAAACGATCAACGTTTGGTCGAGCAGTCCGCGTTGCTTGAGGTCTTGGATCAATCCCGCGACGGGCAAGTCCATTCCGCGGCACATACGAGTGTGGTTGGACTCAATTTTGGAGTGAGCGTCCCACTTGCTGCCCGCACCGTGATAACACTGAACGAATCGGACGCCTCGTTCGACCAAGCGACGAGCCATCAAAAGTTGCCGCCCGTAGTCGGCAGTTTCCTTTTGATCGAGCCCGTACATTGATTTGGTTTGCTCGGTCTCTTGCGATAGATCCACCGCGTCGGGAGCATGGGACTGCATTTGATAGGCGAGTTCGAAGCTGCGAATGCGGGCTTCCAATTCGCTGTTGTCCGATCGTTCGGCAGCGTGGGCTTGATTCAAGTCCGCCAGGAAGTCGAGTGCCGCCCGCTGTTGGGGACCCGCGACATGTTTGGGGCGATCCAAGTTCGTGAATGGCGATCCGGTACGCTGCATCGTGGTGCCCTGATAGATCGCGGGCATGAAGCCGGCGCCCCAGTTGCGGGCCCCGTTGATCACTCGGCCCTTGCCTTCTTGTATGACCACAAAGGCGGGAAGGTTTTCGTTCTCGGTGCCCATTCCATAGGTGACCCAACTGCCCAGCGAAGGACGGCCGGCGAACTGGCTGCCCGTGTTCATTTGGCAGATGCCGCCCGAGTGGTTGATGCCGTTGGTCCAGCAAGAACGGATGACAGCCAACTCGTCCGCCATCTTCGCGGTGTGCGGCAGCCAATCCGAAATCCAAAGTCCGCCTTCGCCGTGTTGGGCCCACTTTCGCTGGGTCGGCATGATCGGTGAATCGAATTCTCCCATGGCCGTTAACACACGGCCGAAGCTTTCGGGAATCGGTTTGCCCGCCAACCGTTCCAAATCAGGTTTCGGATCAAACGTGTCCAAGTGGCTGGGACCGCCATCCATGAACAGAAAGATCACGCTTTTGGCTTTGGCTGGATGATGAACCAGTTTCGATGCCAGCGGCGAGGGAGCCTCCGACGATGGGCCTGCCGACGCGGTGTCTTGCAGCAGGCTTGCCAATGCCAGCGAACCAAAGCCGCCACCACATTGCAGCAGCATTTCTCTGCGCGACGAAAGTCGTGGTGAGAAGCCGTTGGAAGAGGCGGATGTTTCAATCGACATAAATCATCTCGCTGGAACAAAGGTAGGCGTGCAGGAGAGCGGTCTTCGCTTCTTGATCGTTCGCGTCATCGGATTCGGATGGATAGGCTGAGATGAATCCGGCGGCACGTTCACGATCCCACTCAGTCGCGGATCGATGGAACAAACGAGGGTGAATTTGATCGACCAATTCGTCGACTGAGTCCTCCGCGAATTCTTTGGCCAATCGCTTGGCGCGGTCGTGCATCCAACTGTTGTTCATCAACAGCAGAGCCTGCGGAGACGTCGTGGTCCGATGACGTTTGCCTTGGCTGCGGACTCGGTCGGGGAAGTCGAACGCAGCGAGCAACGGATCGAGCTTGTTGCGTTTGACGTTCTTGTAGATCGCTCGTTTGTCCGTCGCCATTTCTTGGCTGGCCACCAACATCGCATCATGGATTTCTTCGCCCGACAAACGGCGAGGATTCATGCGCCACAGCCAAACGTTTTGCGGATCGATTTCCGAAATGTGGTCGTCCATCGGGCGCGTCGATGATTGTCGGTAGGTGGCGGACATCAGGATCCGTCGATGCAGTTTCTTGAGGCTCCATCCATCCTCCATGAATCGAGTCGCCAACCAATCAAGCAGTTCGGGATGTGACGGTGGTGTGCCGAGACGTCCAAAGTCGCTGGCCGTTTCAGCGAGCCCGCGGCCAAAGTGTTGCTGCCAAACTCGGTTGACGATCACGCGAGCAGTCAGTGGGTTGGCAGGATCGGTGATCCATTTGGCCAGCGTCGATCGACGGCCGGTTGATTGCAGGACCTCGGGGATCTCGACGATTTGAGCTGGTTCCGGATCCAAGATCGTTGGGTATCCCGGATCGATCGGCGAAGTGTCTTGGTCGGGAATGAGTGTTGGTGGCGAATGAGGGCCGACGTCACCAGCAACGAAGGGCAGCGTCGGAAGCGGTTTGGGTTTTAGGTGATCGAACTGAGCCAGTTGTTTGCGAAGATGCTGACGTTCGGTTTCCGTCTCACTATCGAGGTACTCAGGCAACTTGTCGGGGTGTAGGTCGAATTGGTTGGACGCCAGCGAAGCGATTTGATGTTCGTATTCGGATCGATCGCAGCGTCGGCAGGCGATCATCGATTGAATTTCTTCGGTGAACTTGTCAACACCCTCGCGAGTTGCATGAGCGAGCAATGCGGGAGTTTCGATTTCATGCAATCGCTTGCGAATGGATTCGGTCGCCGCTTCCCACTTCTTAAGTTGTTGATAGTGCTCCTCACGAGTTGCTATGTCGGCGACGGGGAAGTCTTCGCGAGGTAGCAGCGGTGTGAAGAAGGCTTTGAGAGCGAAGAAGTCACGCTGCAACAGTGGATCGAATTTGTGGTCGTGGCATCGAGCACACTTCAAACCTTGAGCCAAGAAAACGTCGGCGGTGGTCTCTGTGATGTCGCTGATGATTTCTTGCCATTGGCCTTCCACGTCACGCTGGTTCCATTCGTAGATCCAATGCCGCAGATACATCGTTCCGATCAAAGCATCACGATTGCCCGGATCGATTTCGTCACCGGCCAGCTGCTCGCACACAAAGCGATCGTAGGGTTTGTCGTCGTTGAACGACCGGATGACATAGTCACGATAGAGGTGAGCGTGGGGCCGGGCATGGTCGGCGTTGTAACCATCCGAGTCCGCATAGCGAACCAAGTCCAACCAATAGCGAGCTTGGTGCTCACCGTATGCGGGACTGCTAAGCAGTTCGTCGAGTTGTGCCTCGTACCAGTCGTCGGGTGTGGCGGCGTCGTGTTGGTTGCTGGTTGGAGGCGGGCAAGTTGGTGGCAGCCCGGTCAGTGCGAAATGCAAACGTCGGGTTAACTGCGAAGCGGAGGCTTCATCCGAGGGACGCAAGTTCTTTTGCTTCAAACGATCGAGAACAAATCGGTCGATCTCATTTCGGCACCAGTTGTTATCATCAACGTCCGGGACGGCTGGATCAGCGATCGGTTGGTAACACCACCAGTCTCGGTCATCCTCGGTGATGATCGGCATCGGAGACAGAACGAGATCTTCCGGCCATGGTGCTCCGGCGGTGATCCAGCTGGCAAAACCATCGACGACTGAATCGTCCAATTGGCCAGCGGGAGGCATTTCAAACGACTCGAACCGCAACGCTTCCAGAATCAAACTGTCGTCCGCGTTGCCAGCAACGATCGCGGGGCCGGAGTCACCGCCTTCTAGCAGCGCGTCCAGCGATGTCAGTTTCAGGCCGCCCTCTTGTTCGGTTTCGCCGTGGCACTGGATGCAGTGTTTGATCAGCGTCGGACGAACGTGGATTTCGAACAGATCGCGAGACGCAGGTGACGAAGCGTTTGCGACTGCCGTTCCCAGAATGATCCCTGCACATCCGAATAGGAATGAAAGCCGATGCAGGAGAGAGGTGGGGATCACTTGCGTTTGCCTCGAGTGGTCGCGCCGGGAATCTTCACTGGCGTGTTCCGCTCTGTCGTGCGGCGTCCGCGAATTCGACCCGGGTGATGGCTATGTCGGTGGGGAGCATGCCGATTCAACGCGAGCCGGCGTGGTCTCAAGTCCGTCGTTGCATGAACGGCGAACTGCATGCCCGCGTCGTTGAATCCGGGTTTCCATGTGGTTGATAGTTCACCCTGATCCATCGACGCTCTCCTAGTCTATCGAGTAGCAGCCCGCCGGTGGGACGTTCAGGGAGACTTTTTGGGCGTTTTATGGTGAGGTTGGCTATCTAGTGAACGGATCATGCCGATTTGGATTGAACGTTCTCACTGGAGAAGTATGCGGACCATCTCCTGATGTTTCTGAGCAAAGACTTCCGTGAGACCAAGTGATTGAGGGGGGTAGGTTTTATCTCGTGTGTAACCGATGTGATTCATCCATCCTTTCCAGCGTAGATTGCGAATTGAGTCGATCGAGGCAAACACAGGATCCGCTCGCACTTCCGACACCGACTTGGCTGAATCACGGGCTCCCAAAGCGGACGCGATGGTTTGGGCCATCAGCCAATGGCCTTCCTCGTTGGGATGCACCTTGTCTTTTGAAAATGGTTGGTCGCGTTCCGCCCGGGCTGCACGCATCGCTGCGTGCAGATCGATGACTTTGACGCCGGGGATTTTCAATTCCATTTCCCAGCGTGCGTAGGCACTGAGCACGGTGTCGTAGTTGAAAGCGTCGCCGGCGGGCTCATAGTCGTAGATCGGCGGTGTAACCAGATAGATTTTTTTGACGCCGGCCCGTTTGGCTTGATCAATCATCTTTTGGATTCCGTTTTGGAACGCCGCGAATCGATCATCGGAAAGCGGTTGATAGATCCCATCGTTCATGCCGTAGCAAGCGATGAGGACATCTGGTTTGACCTTCGACAGCAACCGGTCGAATCGTTCGAACAAGCAAGGCCGCGGGAACTTGCCGCCCGCGTGTCCCTTTTCGCTGAGGCCGGAAACGGTTTCACTGGACAGCCCTAGAGGATAGATGTCGAAGCTGCGGCCAGGAGACTGCGTGTGAAGTTGATACGACAAAAATGAGACGTAGTGACCGGCTTGCGTGATGCTGTCACCGACAACCGCAATGCGGGAATGGGCAAGAGAATCGATGTCGGATTCGTCAGCCAACGTCGGGTTGGGAAAAAGGCTGATGAACAGCAAGCAAGTCGCGATTGCGGCACCGAACCGGTGGGAAACTGGGACGTGGGGCATGAGCGGCGTTCTTTCGAGGTGGGACTGAGATTGAATGGCGTGAAGGTGGGATGGGCCGGTCGGATCAATTCCAGTGTTCAGCAATCTTTTGGCGTAGGAAATCGGCGCTGCGGCGAAGTTGGTCGATTCCATCCACGCCGTCTTCGATGCTGATCCAAGAATTAAATCCTTTGGACTTTAATTCGCAAAATATCGCATCGTAATCATTCAGGCCTTTGCCGATTTCACCATGACGGAGTCTTTGAGCGTAACCGACCGAGCCACCTTCTTCAGCGCGCAGGTCTTCCAGTGTGCCTTCGATCAGAAAGCGATCGCTGGCGTGCATGGTGACAACGCGGTGAGACACGCGGCGAAGCAGTTCCAATGGGTCATCGCCGGCTAAGAACGCATTGCTGGGATCGTAGTTGACGCCGAAGTTCGGATGGTCGATGGCATCCACTAGATCGCAAAACACGTCCATGGATTGCGCGAACTCGGGGTACTCCCAGAAGTCATCTTTGTAGTGGTTTTCGAGGATCAGCGTGATGCCGCGATCGGCAGCGTAGGGAAGGCACTGGGTGATGCAGTCAGCGGCCAACTCAATGCCTTCTTCATTGGATAGTTCGGGACGTCGCTGCCCACTGAGCACTCGGCAGTAGCTGCCACCAAGCGTCTCTGTCATCTCGATCCAACGCCGTTGTTGTTGGATTTGTGCGTCACGGAAGGCTTGGTCTGGGTGCGTGAAATCGGGCGAGCAACACAGCATGGGGATGACCAACCCGAGGTCTTCAACCTGCTGGCGAAGCGAGGGCCAGTTGCTTTGGTCTTCCAGTTCTAGAAAGCCGGCGTAGAACTCCAGGCCTTGAACATCCAGCGTCGAGGCAAGCTCAAACCACTCGGCCAGCTTCATCGAACCGTCTTTGCACAACGCGGTCATGTAGGCTTTGGGAAACGCGGCCAGTTGGGGCATGATTGGACTGCTGTCTGTTTGGAGGAAATGTGGCATCGGCTTCCAGCCTGTGTGTGCTTCACAGGCTGGAAGCCTATGCCACCTGGGATTAAATGGGTTGGAGCACGGATTTGACGACTTCGCCGCGGTGCATTTTTTCAAAAGCGGTCTGCCACTGGTCGATTGGCCAGATGCCTCCGATGATTGGTGCGACGTTCAGTTGTCCGCTTGTGAGCAAAGCCAAGACGCGTTCCCAAATCGGCCAGTTGTGGCTGAAGCTTCCTTGCAAAGTCACATTCTTTTGAACCAGTGGATCCAGGTTGTAGCCGAGCGGTTGCGGGCCCCAACCGACTTTGCTGATCCATCCAGCCGGTCGCACAACTTGCATGGCGATCTCCAGTGTGATGCTGGAGCCGGCCGCATCGATCACGCCGTCGCATCCCATCCCATCACGCTCGTTGGCCCAGTTGGTGGGATCACCGACGATGCCGTGGCAGCCGTAGTGTACTTCCGCGATGTTCAATCGATGTCGGTCGGATTCCAGTCCAACCAAAGCGACCTCGGCACCGCAAAGTCGGGCCATGGCGGCGCATAGGATGCCGATCGTGCCGGGGCCCATCACGATGACTCGATCACCCGGTTCAATGCGTGCGTTGCGAACGACTGCGTTGTAGGCGACGCAGCATGGTTCGGTCAGGCAAGCGTGTTCAAACGCGAGTGACTTGGGCACCTTGTGCAAAATTCGCGACGGAACGCGAACATAGCGAGTCATTGCCCCGTCAACGCCGTAGCCAAACCCTTTACGTGTTGGGTCCAAGTTGTAGAGGCCACGCCGCGTCATGGGGTTGTTGGAATCGATGATCGCAGCCGTTTCGCTGACCACGCGATCGCCCTCGTTCCAGCCCTCCACGTCGTTTCCCGTTTCCACGACGTGTCCGCCAAATTCATGGCCCAGAACCACGGGGTAGTTCACCGGCCAAGAATGATGTGCCGTCCATTGATGAAGATCGCTGCCGCATACGCCGACGTGGGAGACTTCCAACAGGACATCTTGTGAGCCGATCTCAGGACGATCGACTTCGCGAATTTCGACGGAGTTCGGTTCCGGAGCGTAGTTCACCACCGCGGCGGATTGCATGGGGTTGCCTGTTGATTGACGAAGTGAAAGAGATTCGGAACGTCTGATAATTCGAGAGCAATCGCGAGGAGCTCTGGGCAACTCCATCCCTTGCTCGCGCTGCGGGTTATGACAGAGAGCTAGTTGTCGCTGTTAGCCGACTTCTTGTGCATGCACGGCTTCACAGATCATTCGCAGGGAGGATTCCAGATCACCATCGGCGGTGCGAAACGAGTCGGCGTCGATCGTCAGCGGTGCTCCCAAAACCACCAAAGGTGCGCCGTACTTGGGGCATTCGATGGCTTGTTCAATCGACAAACCACCAACGGCTTGAACGGGAACCTCGACCGCCTGCACGACTTCGCGCAATTGATCGAGCGGGCTTGGCATGCGATCGCCGCGAGCCGCGATGCCTCGGCGTTCGTCGTAGCCGATGTGGTGGATGACAAAGCCACAGCCCAGGTCTTCCAGACGTTTGGCACCGGCGACCATGTCTTCGCTGACCATGTTGTCGCCCATGACTTGGCAACCAAAGTCCTCGCCCGCTTTGACGACGCAGCGGATCGTTTCTTCATGTGCCCGAGCCATCACCACGACGTGGGTCGCGCCGGCGTTGGCCATCATCTCGGCTTCGAGGTACCCGCCGTCCATCGTTTTGAGGTCGGCGACGATCGGTGTTTCGGGGAACGCGGCGCGAAGTTCGCGCACGCCGTGCAAGCCTTCGGCAAGAATCAGTGGGGTGCCAGCTTCCAACCAATCCACGCCGGCGCGCATGGCAAGCTCGGCGGTTTCCAGGGCTTCATCAATGTTGGTCAGGTCCAACGAAATCTGAACGATCGGACGCATGTCGCGGCCTCGTAAGGTGGGAGAGATGGTGGGGTTCAGGCGGGAGGCCCGAATTGTATCCCATTCCGGGGTTGCTAGGTCCTCGTCCTACGAGTCCGCGTTCACCGGAGCCTGCGTCCCCTGGTTCTCCCCAAAGAATTCACCTTCAGCGACTCATTGCCCTTGTACCGAGGCTTTGCCGATGTGTTTTTTGGGCCCCACGTTCATTCTCACAACCTCCGGAACACGATCGACTTCATCCATGGCGGATTCATATTCATAGAATTCCTTCACGGAAAAACTCTTTCCTTCGTCATCCTGCGTGCCTCGACAATCATGGAAAACGTTCTCCACCGATTCACAGAAACCATGATGGATGTCGGTCGGATCCGGGCGATACATTTGCTTGATCGGATTTTTCACTTGATCAAAGTGGTTGCGTTCGGCGAGTACCAAGCACTGTGAATGCAATCCGATCCCGTAGTCGTTACGCGAGTACAAGCAATTGAACACGTGAACCTTCCCGTAGCCCACACGCGGATTGCGAGTGTCGGAACCATCGAACCAGCAATGATGGATGGTCGTGTTGAGGTAACCTGAATCTTCAGGTTGGCTGGTGCCGCTGTTGATCAACATTGTTTTGTGATGCTTTGAAAAACGTGTCCAGGAAACGGTCACAAAGTCGGACTGGTGGGTGATGTCGAGCAAGCCATCGCCGCATTCCGACAGGTCGCAGTGGTCGACCCATACATGATGGGTTCGACGCAATGCGATCGCGTCTCGGGCATGCGAAATGTGGAGGTTGCGAATGATAACGTTCGATACACCACTCATATTCAGCTCGATGTTCTTGAGCGATGTGGATTCGCCCAAACCGAGAAGCGTTTTGTCGGACGCGATTTTCACGACGCCATCTCCGGTGATCGCTCCTTCGATCAAAATGGTGAGTGGTTCGGTGTGAGACGCATACTCGGCCAATTCCCTTGCGGTGCGGGCTGTCACGACATCACCATTTGCCCCTCCAGTTGTCGTTTCGACTCCGCGTCCACTGACCGAGGCCCATCCGATGGGAGCGTTGTTTTCCTCGGCTGAAGCAAGGGGCGTGCAGACGAGGCCTGCGAAGACGAGCGACAGAAGTTCGGCAAGGAGTGGAATGGACGGATGGTTGTTCATGCTGAGGTTCGCCATAAAGTGGTGGAAGTTGATGGTTGTGGGCAGGTTCAATCGAGAGGCAACCAAACCGACATTTCAGAATTGCCACGGTTGGCCCAAGCAAAATAGGGAATGAGCCGCAGCGATACGGGGACAGTCGTTGCTGAATTGAATTCACGGTACAGGTGGTCTCCCCATTCATCGTCTTCTCTTCGGTTCAGGACACCGCCCAAGACAGTGACCCCGCCGAGAAGGTCAGGATCAAAACGCGGGTTCAGGCTCACGTCTTCCGGGACTCGAATCGCTGCTAGCGAGGTGTTGTTGGGAAGGTCGATCGATTCCAAGCAGTAAACGACGGGGCCGCGTTTGATTGCCACGTGGTTGCGGGTTTCTTCTACGAGAGGATGCGATTCGATGAGACGTGCGGGCATTGCAAAGTCCAGTTCGATGACTGTGCCCGGACTCCAGACTCGTTTCAATGAAACGTAGCTGCCCGGTTCAATTTTGGCGTCGGTTGGAACACCATCGATGTTCAAAGTGGCCGTCGTGGCCCAACCGGGGATTCGCAGCTTCAAACACAACAGTTGGTTCTGGCATTCTGCAACGGTGATTTGAATGCGTCCCTCCCACGGGTAGCCGGTGGTTTGTTCGATGCGAACGTGGCCACTGTCAATCAGTTTTGTGTCCAGCGTGTTGCTTCCGTACAAGTTGACCCAGACCGTGTCGTTGGATTTGCCATAGGCGTATTGGCCAACACCAGCAATTGTCCGCGCCAGGTTGGGTGGGCAACAGAACGACGTGACGAACGGCTTTCGTCCGCCGGCCCATCGTAGTGCGACCGGTGCCACGTTCGATTGTCGAAGCGGGTTGGTGTAAAAGAAGTTCGTTCCGTTGAGATCAACTCCTGACAGAACGGAGTTGTAAAGCGCCAGTTCCAGCACATCGATGTGTCTTGCTTCGCCACTGGCGAGAAACATCCGCCAGTTCCAAAGCACGTTGCCGATGTTCGCACAGGTTTCGTTGTGGGCCGTCGCATTGGGGAGTTGGTAGTTGCGTCCAAAGGCTTGATGGACGCGAGTGATTTCGCGCTGGTTTTTGGAACCATCAGGAGACGCACCGTCGTGCAAGGCACCGCAACCGCCCGTGATGTACATCTTCTTGTCAACGACGTTTCGCCAGATGGTCTCCAGCGATGACCACAAGGCTTTGTCGCCGGTTTCCGCATAAAGGTCAGCAATTCCCGCGTAGAGATAGGTGGCTCGTACGGCATGGCCTACCGCTTCGGTTTGTTGGGTGAACGGGATGCGATCTTGATTGTCGTCACCTCCGTCCATTGTCAGGTCACGCATCTCGACCAATCGTTTTGCGAGATCCAGGTAACGAGACTCGCCAGTGGTGCGATACAGATCCAACAATCCCATGTAGTGTGACGGGCAGATCGCGTGCCCGGCTTGTTCAGGCGTTGGGTTGCGGTACGCATCGTCGAGAAAGTCAGCGGCTCGCTGGGCGATGCGGAGCAAGCTATTTTTGCCCGTCACCTGATGATGGACGCATGCCGCCGTCATCAGATGCCCCATGTTGTACATCTCAAAATTGAAGCGATCACCAAACGGTTGAACACTGTCATCACCATTTCGGTTTGCGATCAGGACGGGCGTGTGAAGGTAACCGTCGCTTCGCTGTGCCTTGCCTATGATCGTGATGATTTCATCAAGTCGTTGATCCCAGACATGGTCCTTGTCGACGGCTTGCAGCAAGCAAACAGCTTCGATCCATTTGTAGAAGTCGCCGTCATTGAACGACGCGCCGCGGTACCTGCCTTCCGACAGTCCCGCGGCGATGCGGAAATGTTCCAGGTAGGGCTTGTACTGCGTTCCCCGCATGATTTCCCACATCGCTGGGATGGTCTTGCGACGACAGCTTTCCAGACGGCGAGCCCAAAAACCGTCGGTCCAGTTCACATCTCCAATCGCGATCGGTTCAACGGAGCGGAAAGGGGGAGATGCGATCGGCTGAGCAGTGGCATTGCATGCCAACAGCCAAACGCCAACGTGAACTGCGAGGATGTTGAAGGCGATTCGCATGAAGCATTGTCCGTTGCCAACGGTGGTAGCGAGTTGAAAACAAGTTTGTTGTTTGCGAATGTTGCGATCCGACACGAGCTCTTTGCCCATTCAACGGATGGCTGACTCACATTTGCTCGCTGACGATCCCGTTGAGCAACGAAGTGGTTCCTGCTGCACTCGCGATTCCAGAAGCCGCTCGCCCCGCTTTGCTGCACGTGTTGGGATTAGGCTAAGCGTCGTACTTCCCGGGATCTTCCTGTTTTCAGTGCGTAATCAACGGTATCCCAAGGTCGTTGAAGAAGTTTGATACTTTCCGTCCCAAGTTCGCTCCTTGCGGTTTTACCTGCGAAAGGTGGGCGTCTGTGGCGATGACGCGTGCCGATTGCCACAGCGAAATCGAGCTGAAATGCCTGCGGGCCGGGATCGACGCTGACATCGTGAATCGGACCCTGCAACGCGAGGTGTTGTTTAGTTCCGTTCAAGACGAGAGAGTCTTGTGGTTGCTACCCCAGGGAGTTTCCGGCGAACCACCGCGTCACTTGATGAGGTGCCATTAGTAAAGTCACGACCTGAAGGTTGGTTTGTGACGCAAACAACTAACGAATCAATTTCTCACGGCGAAATCGGTTGACCGGTGGCATCCAGCAGTGGTGGTTCGTCGATTCCCGCCATCGCCTCGGTGATGCGTTGTTGGAGTCGCTTCATTGCGGCTCGATCTTGCTCGGTGGCATGTTCCAGATCGATGGCGATCTCTTCGAGCGGGCGATCTGTTAAACGAAACAGGCGGCCATCGCGAAAGTACTTGTGGGTTCGATTGAGTGCGAACACTTCGCGGCTGAACTGCGATTTGTCTTCGCCGGGACGAGGGTCGTACCAAAAGAACAGGGACTCTTTTTTCTGTCCCTGTTTGCCAAACAATTCCGGGGCGAAGCTGATTCCGTCTATCGTTGGATCCTCCACCACTTTGCCGCCCGCCAATTCAATCAACGTCGGATAGAAATCCGAAGCATCGATCAGCTTGTCACTCACGGCGGGCTGGATGTGGCCGGGCCATGAAACGATCAACGGTACGTGGATGCCGGTTTGCTTGGTCAGGCCCTTGCCACCTTGGATAAACCGACCGTCAGCGAGTTTGGAGACCACTTTCAGGTGCGTTCCATTGTCGCCGTAGAAAATGACAATCGTGTTCTCTCGCAAACCGTTGGACTGCAGGCCGTTGATCAAGTTCCCAACCGCAACGTCCATGTACTCGACCATGTCCTCGAAGTACTTCAGTTGCTCAACGACCGGTTGGGACGGATCCCAGTCGTCGCTGATTGGTGTCGGGACGAACGGCCAGTGAGGCAGAGCCATCGGGTAGTAAACAAAGGCGGGTTCGTCGCGGTCCTGTTTGAGGAAGTCGATCGTTTTCTCGACCCAGATGTCTTCGCCAAATTGACCCGTGTAAGTTTTCAGCGTACCGCCCTGCCCTGCTTCGCCTTCCAGCATCGTTGGGTTGGCGTAGCGCGAGCCTTTGTCTTCGGTGTGCAAGGCATGGAACAACGCGTAGTGGTCAAAGCCGGCGTCCTTGGGATGCATGCCTGTTCCGCGGCGTTCATCGGCGCCGGGATACCCGGGCGGGTCGTACGATTGCAGTTGCCATTTGCCAAAGATCGCTGTTGCGTAACCCTCTTCCTTCATTCGGTGACCAAAGGTCTTCACGTTTGAATCAAGGATTCCAAACGTCTTCCAGTTGCGATGGTTGTACTTGCCCGACATGAGTTGAACTCGAGTCGGGGTGCACAACGGTTGCGAGTACGCGTGGGTGAACCGCACGCCATCGCTGGCCAATTGATCCAGTGCAGGCGTTTCGTAAGAGACTCCGCCGTAGCACCCCAGACCTTCGATACCAATGTCGTCCGCCATAATCAGAACGATGTTGGGCCGCGAATCGTTGGCGGATGAAACGGTCAGCGGCAGACACGCGAGCAGAAGTAGAAGAAAACGCATTCGATCGTTCGTTTAGAGTTGCGGGGCGAAGGTGCGACTCAGAGGATAATCAACGGTTGATCGGCGGAGGTGGAAGCTGAAGCGTTTGAGCGTTCGGAATCAGCGAATGTTGGTAGTGCTTCAATAGACTATGAACGGATTGAAACTCAGGACGTCCGGCCAAGGATGCATACTGTGGGTCAGCCGCGACTTGATCGTATTTCGCAACCGCGGCCGCCAACGCGTTGGGGTCAGGCACTTCGTTTGGGTTGGCTGACAGCGGCAGTGCCAAGTGAGCTGTCCATTGCGGATCCAGCAACTTGAAGAGCTCAGGAGCGATTTGCAGCAACTGGTCCTGCAGCACCGCGGGGCGATCACTCCGGTATTGTTGAGCGAACTGTGATTGGGGTTCGGGCGGTGTGACCTGCACTTGTTGGCCAGCGTAGCGAGCGATGGCCTGAGTCAGCTGGGCCGCCGAGGTGGGGATTACAACCGGTTGGCCGGGTGCGGGGCTTTGGTAGTACATGCCCGTCGCGACTTGATCGACTCGAAGCACCGTTCCGTCGATGGAAACTCCTGCGAACAAGCCTCGGCTGCGAGAATAGGTGTAGATCTCAGCTTGCAGTTGACCATCGGTGGCCACCGCGGCTTGGCGTCCAACCGGCCCGGCTGCCGCGGAGGCGTCACCACCGAGGGTTAGTTTGCCGGACAAGATGCCTTGGACACTGCGAGCCGTTTTGAAGACCAGGATGATGTCGGAGGCCTGCACACCGACTTGCCAGCCCACGTTGCCCCCGGTCAAGGTGATGAACACGGGAGCGTGCCAAGTGCCGTCGGGATCACGGATGAACAGCAACCCTTTGCCGTGCCGAGCACCGACAATGAAGCTGCCTTTGATCACGTTGGGGACGATCGCGACGCCGTGGCAATCCTGTAGCATTTGTGCTGGGATTTGGCTCAGTGGCGTGGACATTGTTTCGTTCAGTACCGCGGTCGCGGCCTGGACCGTTTGTTCTTCGTTGATCTGTGCGGTCGCGGGCTGCGTCCATCCAATCAGCATCAGTGCGATCGTTACCGCGATTCGGCGCGTGAAACGAAATTGCGGTTGGGTAGAAGACTCCATCGTGCACATTCCTTTGGTGAGATCGTTTTCAGTCGAGAACGTTTGATCGGGGGAGTGAATTGCGACCGCGACCGTTTGCCATCGCATTGCAATCCCGTCGCGATTCCCATGCCATTGTGGAGCCGAATGCACATTCAGGCTACTCCATCCGCCCTGCCCTGCCCCGCGATTGAGAAAGAATGCCTTTCATGAAGGAGATCGAAGTTCATCGAGTGATGCCGACACTTGGCAGCGAAAACGAGTCGAACGGATCGGGAAAAACCCGATGGTCGGTTGGATTGCTGCTCTCAAAGTGCGAAGATTGAAATTCGATGCCGCCGCGTATCGCTGGGCGAGATCACGTTGGCGTGGCCAACTCGGCTCTGCAATCACGCGAATCCACTTGAAGACTTGGGAAATCGAAGCATGTCTGATTTCGAACCGAAGGACGCGATGCGGAACGTGCTGTCGGATGTGGCGTCGCTTTGGTGGTTGCCGCTGATCCGAGGTTTGTTGCTGTTGGTTCTGGGCATCTACGCGTTGTTTCAACCCGGGATGACGTTGGCAACGTTTGCCCAAGTCGCCGGATTCTTCTTGGCTTTTGATGGCGTGATGGCGATCATCGCGGGAGTGGTCGGTGACACTCCGTCGCGAACGGGAACGATTGTTCGAGGCGTGATCGAATTTTTGGCTGGCATATTCGTGTTTGCTAATCCGATGTTGGTCGCTGGGTTGACCGCGACGATTGTGATCAGCGTCATTGGTGCGATGGTGGTCGTTTCGGGTGTGGTTGAGATCGCGGCTGCGATTCAAGATCGTCGACACATCCAAGGCGAAGGCTGGTTGATCTTGGCTGGCGTGCTTTCTGTTTTGATCGGCATCGCCCTGTTGGCCGCGCCGATGGGATTTGGACTGACGCTGGTCAGGATCTTGGGAGCACTAGCGATCATCTCCAGCATTGCAATGATCGCGTTCGCATTCCGGTTGAAATCATTGGGAAGCCGAATCAACCAGGTGTGACCATCGTTTGATTCGGGGTTGTTGTCCTTGCAAAGCCGCACTGCCCTGCCCTGCTCCATGTCGCTGTCCCACATTGGGAGCTTCAGGGCGACTATGTTGGTCAGCCGCCTCTTTGTTCAGCGAAGAAGCTGGATTGATCCGCAACAGGATCCGTCTCCTTCCCTCCCCTGCCCCGCATCAGAAAGTCATTCCAAATGAAGATTCGATGGTTCATTTTCGTCGCTGTGTTGCCTTGGTTTATCGTCCCGGTTGAGGCTCAAGAGAAGGTTGCCGATTCGATCGGCAATTTGGATCCGGAGATGGCGACTGGCCGAACGGTCGAGGACGGCGTCGCGTGGTACGACGTCGCGGAGCAGAACATCGAAGGAAGGATCTTGCCCGACCAAGAACGTGCGAGATGGTTTGATCGATTCCCGGCGTCCGCCAACGGTTCGGTGACTTCAAACGTTTGGAACCTGAGTCGTCATTCTGCGGGGATGATGGTTCGATTCAAAACAGATGCCACCTCCATTCACGCGCACTACAAATTGCTGAACAAAAATCTGTCGATGCCGCACATGCCTGCGACCGGAGTCAGCGGGGTCGATTTTTATGCTCGCGACGGTGAAGGCAACTGGCGATGGGTGCAGGTCACTCGCCCGAAATCACAAGAAGTCAAAACAAAGGTCATCGATTCATTGGCACCGGGAATGCGTGAGTACGCCGCTTACCTTCCGCTTTACAATGGGATCGAGTCGTTGAAGATTGGTGTTTCGCCGGACAGCAAATTCGAGCAGTTGTCGAGACGTGAGAAGCCGATCGTGTTCTACGGAACCAGCATCACACACGGAGCTTGTGCTAGCCGTCCCGGTATGGTCCACACCGCGATTTTGGGACGTCGTTTCGATCAGCCGGTCGTGAACCTGGGCTTTTCTGGCAATGGAAAGATGCATGCTGAAGTCGGAGAGTTCTTGGTCCAAGTCGACGCAGCGGTCTATGTCATCGATTGCCTGCCCAACATGAATGCGGCGATGGTGACCGAAAGGTGCGTTCCGTTGGTCAAGCAACTTCGTGCCGCGAAACCGGACACGCCGATTGTTTTGGTGGAAGATCGCCGGAACACAAACAGTTGGATCTTGCCCGCACGTGATGCTCATCACACCGCCAATCATGAGGCGTTGCAGGCGGCGTACAAGTCGCTGCTTGCCGACGGGGTGACGGGGTTGCACTACATCGCTGGCGATGAACTTTATGGAACCGATGGTGACGGAGCGACCGATGGTTCTCACGCCAGCGACCTTGGTTTCATGCGTCAAGCCGACGTGTTTGATCCCGTGCTTCGCAAAGCAATGGGCGTGCAGTGAACGACGGTGCGGTAGACGATTCCGATGGGGATCGCGGGACCGATTGGGTGTTTGGTCAGTCCATCGACACGACTCACGCACGTCGTGGTGACGAGGATCTGCAGACAATCGATTGATGCGAAACGGTTGTCGGAAGCGAAGAGAAATGCCGTTTGAAATGTATAGAGGCTCAGTGGTGATGGGGCCGCGGGAGTCTCCCCTGAACCGACTGGGATCTATACGTTTGGATTGATTGAAAACTCGTTTTCACGCGTTGCAAACCGGCGCGAGAATCTCGGAATCGGTGTAGACTGGTGGGCCGTTGAAGGCTCGATGTTTGACGCATAGTAGCACTGAAGGGCGTTGCCGACGCCGCAGAGGGCTTCGTGTCGACTCGAGGCATCTTCGTTGATGTTCGCGTTTTCTTGCGAAAAGCGAACGTTTACCCGCCTCTCTCCCGCTGGATTCTCGTGCACCGATTTCTTGTTGCTCTGATCGCTTGTTACATCACCTCGTCCGTGATGGCTCAGTCCCCTCCGAACATCGTTCTGATCATCGCGGATGACATGAACTGGGACGATTGCGGGGCCTATGGTCATCCGGCGATTCGCACTCCCAATATCGATCGTCTGGCAGCGGAAGGCATGCGTTTCGAACACGCTTACCTGACCACGAATTCCTGCAGCCCATCCCGTGCGAGCATCATCACGGGCAAGTACCCACACAACACGGGCGCGGAACAGTTGCACTGGCCGTTGCCGGAGTCAAGCGACACATTCGTGGGGCGTTTGCAGTCAGCGGGCTATTACACCGCCGCGGCTGGCAAGTGGCACATGGGAGACGCTGTTCGCGATCACTTCGACAAAATCTACGAAGCCTCGACGGCCGGTTTTGTGCTTCCCAGTGGAAAGGATGGGCAACCTGCCAAGATGATCGCGGCGCAGCCCAGTGGTTGCGAAGATTGGGAACGAGCTTGCGAAGAACGTCCCAAGGATCAACCGTTTTTCCTGTGGTTGGCCGCTCTGGACCCGCACCGCGAATACAACGACGGAGCCCTGGATCCACCTCACACACACGACGACGTGATCGTTCCTCCGCACCTTCCAGACGTTCCTGATGTCCGCGAAGACCTGCGTCTTTACTATGACGAGATTGGGCGTCTCGATTCCTACGTCGGCAAGGTGATGCGAAAACTGGCCGAACAGGGCGTCGCCGACAACACGGTCATTCTCTTCATCAGCGACAATGGCCGTCCGTTTCCTCGTGACAAGACATCGCTTTACGACGGTGGAATCCGGACGCCGTGGATCGTTCGCTATCCCGATCAAGTCAAGGCGGGCCAGACGACGAAGGCTTTGGTCAGCGCGGTTGACATTGGTGCCACGTTCTTGGATTTGGCTGGCGTGGAAGGCAGCGAAGCATTCTCCGCTTCGAGCCAAAGCTTTGTTCCGGTTTTGAAAGACAGCACGCAATCGCATCGCGAATTCGCTTTTGCGGAAGATCACTGGCACGACTACGAGGACCATGCTCGCGCCGTGGCGACCCAGCAATACAAGTTGATTCGCAATGACTACGTCGACCTCCCTCCAACACCATCCGCTGACGCGGGACGGGGCCTGACTTGGCAAGCCATGCTGCGTTTGTATGACGCCGGTGAACTCACGCCCGAACAATCAGCTTGTTTCACTGCACCTCGTGCAAAGTGGGAACTTTATGATCTGCAACGCGACCCAGGCGAACTGCACAATCGCTTTGAGGAACCGGCCTATCACTCGGTACGCACGCGATTGCAAACCGCACTCACCGATTGGACCAAGCGAACGGGTGACTACTTGCCGAGTCGACGAACACCCGACGAGTTTGACCGCGTGACGGGCGAGCCTGATCACTCGGTCCGCGTCCGTCCGCGTCCATCCAAGAAAGAGATGTTCGGGACAAACGGCGCCTATTGAGCCAATTCGATCGACGGATGCTTTCCATCTACCTTTCCCAATCTACTCTTCAGTTGCGTTCATGAAATTCGTGCTTTCTCTGCTTTTGGTTTTCGCCATTGGTGTTGCGGATGCTGCATCCGCTTTCGCGGACGACCGTCCCAATGTGCTTTGGATCACGATTGAAGATTGGTCCCCCGATTTGTCGTGCTACGGCACAAAGGGGATCCATACACCCAATGTCGACAAGTTGGCATCCGAAGGGATTCGGTACGAACGAGCCTTCACGACTTCGCCGGTCTGTTCGACTTCGCGTTCAGCGATGATGACGGGGTTCCACCAGAATCTCATTGGTGCCAATCAACATCGCGAATATGACAAGCAACCGTTGCCGCACGGGATTCGGCCAATCCCGCATCTGTTTGCCGATGCGGGCTACTTCACCGCATTGATGAGCTACAAAACGGACTGCAATTTCTTGCCAGACCAGAAGGATGAACTGTTTGATGGCACCGATTGGAAACAACGAGCCGACGGGCAGCCGTTCTTTGCGCGGATCACGTTCGGTGGCACTCACCGGCAATGGAAACGCGACCCGCAACGGCCCATCGCGATCGAAGATGTTGAGTTGCCGCCCTACTATCCCGACACGCCCTTTGTCAGACGTGATTGGGCCAACGGATTGGAGCAGATGCAATTGGTTGACCGTGAGGTCGGCGAGATATTGAAACGACTCAGCGAGGAAGGTCTCGCCGACAACACGATTGTGTTCTTCATCGGAGACCATGGTCGGTGTCATATTCGCGGCAAGCAGTTTCTGTACGACGGTGGCATTCGTATTCCCATGATCATGCGTTGGCCGGGCAAGGTTCCGCCGGGTGAAGTCAGCGATGACATGGTGATGTCGATCGACATCTGCGCGACGATTTTGGAAGCTGCTGGGATCGATGCCCCCGTGCCTCTGCATGGAAAGAATCTGTTGAGCGAAGAGGTTCGGAATCGTCAGTATGTCTTTGCCGCGCGAGACAAAATGGACGAAACGCATGATGCGATGCGAGCGATCCGTTCCGCCGACTTCAAGCTGATTCACAACTTGATGCCTGAGCGAGCGTACTGCCAATACAACCAGTACAAGGAAGGCGCTTACCCGGTGCTAGCTGAAATGAACGTCATGCACATGCGTGGCGAACTCACGCCCGAACAAGACGCCTTCTTCGCTTCATCGAAACCAGAGTTGGAACTGTACGATCTGCGAACCGATCCGCATGAAGTCCAAAACGTCGCCGACGATCCCAAGTACGCCAATGTTCGAGAAAAAATGCTACGGGAACTCGAGCAATGGCGTCGTGAAGTGATTCAAGACGAGGGTGTGAGCGACGAGTTTCGCGCGTTGGACGTCTATCCGGAAATGCTGCCTGCGGGTTCTGTCGATGAGTGGGTTCACGCGAATGCGGACAAGTACGACTACGAGAAATTCGGATGGCCAAGTTGGTATCCGACTCGAACGTTGGAACAGTGGGAATCGGCTCGCAAGGCCTGGGAACCCTGGGTTTTTCGTGACGTGGATTCGAAGATGCAACGGCCGGGCGTGACCATCCGTTCGCAGCAACGAAATCTGAAGAAGAAAAAGAAGTGACACTCTCGCGGGGCGAATCATTTGTTGATTCGCTCCTTCGATGAGTGACGCATTTCAAACCCACTGTCCCATTCCGTCACGATTGATCGTTCATGAGCTTTCCCCAAGCCTCCCAGTCACGCCGAGATCTTTTGAAGACCGCCGGAGTTGTCTCCGTCGCAACTCTGACTCCGTGGGCTTTGCCGGTTCGGCAATCACTCGCCAAGTCACCGAATGAACGCAAACGGTTTGCGTTGATCGGCGTCGGCGGAAACGGGACACGGACTTCGCCCGTTGGAAAAGAATTTGCTGACTTGATCGCGCTGTGTGATGTCGACGAAGATCATCTGAAGCATGGCAACGAATTGCTGTGTGATGGCAAAGCCGAATTGTTTCGTGACTACCGCGAAGTGCTTTCTCGCGATGACATCGACTTGGTTCAAATCTCAACGCCCGATCACTGGCACGCGAAAATTCTGATTGAGGCGATGTTGGCGGGCAAAGATGCGTACTGCGAAAAACCGCTGACGTTGACGATCGACGAAGGAAAGTTGGTCCGGAAGGTTCAACAGCAAACCGGACGTGTCGTTCAAGTCGGAACGCAGCAACGCAGCAGTTTCGACAAGTTCAATCGTGCTCTGGCAATCATCGCGGGAGGTCGCCTGGGCAAACTTAAACGCTTGGTCGTCGGAATCGACGCGGGTGGATGGAGTCCCGAGATTCCCGTCGCCGGCGTGCCCAAAGGATTGGACTGGGATCGTTGGCTGGGGCCGGGGCCTGAAATGGTATATCGCTATGCGAAGGACGCCAAGCGAGCGGACAAGAACTACACCAATGGGCACACTCACTTCCGTTGGTGGTACGAACACTCCGGAGGCAAACTGACCGACTGGGGAGCCCACCACGTTGACATCGCGATGCTGGGGATCGCCGCGGCGGGGCAGAACAATGACCCCGTTTTAGTTGACGGAACCGCGAAACATGATGTGGAGTTTCGCGACGGAATGCCGCTGCAGAACAATCGCTACAACACCGCAAGAGCGTTTGATCTTCGCGTCGCTTTCGCGGATGGCGATGTCGAGATGAACATTCGCCACGACGTCGACAATGGGATTTTGTTTGAAGGCGAACGAGGCCGGATCTTTGTTAATCGTGGCAAGTTGGTTGGCAAACCCGTTGAAGAGTTGGAATCGAACCCGCTCGCCGACGATGCGATTTCGAAGATTTATCGCGGGATGCCCATGGAAGGCAATGACCGCCCTGCACACTGGGCGAACTTCATGCATGCGATTGACAATCGAGTGCTGCCGATTTCCGACGTGCATTCCCACATGAAGATGCTCAACGTGTGTCACTTGGCCGGCATCTGTTGTCGGTTGGGACGCAAAGTCGAGTGGGATCAAGCGACGGAAAGTGTTGTTGGCGATGAACAGGCCGCTGCGATGATGAAACGACCCTATCGGTCTGGTTATGAGATCGACATGTGAGGCGTTTGCCTTACCCGCATGATGCCCCTCCCTGTGTAGTCGTCTTCCTCAATCAAGTCACGTGTTCGATGTCAATGAAAGCTCGCTCCAAAGTACCTGTTTGTCTTTGTGCTCTCTTTTTGATGGTTGTTGGTCCTGTGTGCGGCGCACTGGCCGCGGACACGACCGCAAAAACGAAACCGAAGATTCAGCCATATCCCAATACCTTCGTCTGGACCAACGCTGGGAAAGCTCGAGCGGAATTCGATGGATTTGAGTTTGTCGGCGAATTTGTTCGCGACAATCAAGCGATGCAGGTCACGCCGTCTGAGGGCCGGTTCTACGTTTCAGTGTTCGAAGGTGGATTTCCCGGAGCCGGTTGGGATGGCAAGCCAGTCGTGCATGAGTGGTTGGATCGCGAGGGAATCGAGTCGCGTGTTGCTGGTTGGCAGAAGATTGATCGCAGTGCATCGGTTGTCGGAAAGAAGCCACCGGCTGACGCGATCGTGTTGTTCGATGGCACGAACACGAACGCTTGGAAGAACGGCAAGATCGCGGATGGCGTTCTCAAAGCGGGAGCAAGTACCAAAGCAACGTTTCAGGATTTCCGACTGTACCTTGAATTTCAAATCCCGCTGAAACCCGAACCACCGATCAGTCACCCGCATCGCGGCAACAGTGGCGTTTTCGCGGTCGGTGCCTATGAAGTGCAGATCTCTGACAACTTTGGATTGGACCCCAGTCCCGAGGCATGGCAGGACATTGTTATGTTGAAACCCGTCAACACGTGGTGCGGAAGCATCTACGGAATTCGCGAAGCCGATTGGAATGTTTGCCTGCCTCCGCTGGCATGGCAGAGCATGGTAATCGACTTCACCGCCGCCAGATTCGAGGACGGAATGAAGGTCCAGTCCGCAGTGATCTCGGTGACCCAAAATGGTGTCCTGATTCACGACCGTGTGGAACTGCCCGAGGGAACGGGGGGCGGGCCAGCAGGTCCAAGACCCGAAGTAGCGGAAGGTCCGATCTATCTTCAAAACCACGGCAATCCCAACCGGTTTCGAAACATTTGGATCGTCCCAGGCTCGTCCACGGCACATCAGTGAATGAGGCGATATCCCGTCCTTGTCATTCGTTTCCTTCCATTGACCTTCCTTCTCGTTTTCCAAACCCAAACTATGTTTCGACCCATCCTTTCCGTCGCGTTTGTGACGACTTCCTTGTTGACACATTCAACGCTCGTCGCCGACGAAGCATCCTCGGGATTGCCCGAAACCAAAGTTTTGTTTGAGGATGACTTCGAAGGTCGTTCGACGCTGGGCGAAGGCTATCGGACCGGGCGAGGAATGGAGGCCGGATGGAGCATCCGCGATGGTGTCTTGTTCGGCAAACAAATTCGGGACGACCATGGCTCCACCATGCGAAAGCAAATGGAGTTTGCTGATTTGCATGTTGCGTTTGACTTTCGATTTAACGGAGGAAGTCGGTTCAATTTTGTGATCGACGATAACAATGAAAAATCCGTGCATGCCGGGCATGTGGCTCGTGCATCGCTGACATCAAAACGGATGATGATCAGCGATGACAAACTCGGTTTGATGAATCTGGAAGTTCGCGAGAAACGAAAAGCGAAGTCGCTGCCGGCGGAACAACAGAAAGAATTGGAGAACCTGTTGGCTCGCACGCAAGCCGCCGCCGCCATCCAAGCCAAGCCGGGCACCTGGCATCACTTGGAACTGACCATCCATGGGACCGTGATGACTGTTCACCTCGATGGCAAAGAGGTGGTCTCGTTGGATTCTCCCGGTTTCGCTCATCCGACGAAGACTCAGTTCGGAATGACCGTGAATGGAAGCAGCATCGATTTTGACAACCTTCGTGTTTTCGCGACCGAGTGAACTTGGTTTGTTTCCCGCTCTTTCTCCCCTTCCCCGCTCTTCCCTGCATAAACCCGAACTCATGCGAATCCACTCTTTGAAAAGACTTGCACCAATCTTGCTGTTTTTCGCGGCGATGTGTGCTACCAGCCTGCCTGCTGCGGATTCTCGACCGAACTTTTTATTCGTTCTGACGGACGACCAGTCCTACGGGATGATGGGCTGTGATGGAAACGAGTTGACTCGGACACCGAACATCGACCAGTTGGCTCGCGAAGGCGTGTTCTTTGATCGAGCCTATGTGACCAGTGCGATCTGCACTCCGAGTCGGATTTCGATCTTTCTCAGTCAGTACGAACGCAAGCACGGTGTGAATTTCAATTCAGGAACCAGTGTCGCGCCCGAGGCTTGGGCGAAGTCCTACCCTGTGATCATGCGAGAGAATGGGTACTACACCGGCTATATCGGGAAGAACCACGCGCCGATTGGGAAGGGCGGCTACAACAGCGGTTTGATGGAAGAGTCGTTTGATTACTTCTACGCCGGGCACGGGCACATCCGTTTCTATCCCAAAGACGTCCACGAGATCTTTGAGGGGGCGACCTACGACACGCAAGTCGAAATCGTCAACGAAGGTGCTCAGGATTTCATGTCGTATGAACATCGCTTGGACGGTGCGGTGCGATTTCTGGACGAACGTCCGGCGGACAAGCCGTTTTGCTTGAGCATCTGTTTGAACCTGCCGCACAGTGCGGGAACGGGCACCATGCAACAGCGAGAAAGCGACGATGAGATCTATAAGTCGCTTTACCGTGACATCGAGATTCCTTTGCCGGAGCACTACGTTGCGAGGGACGAGATTGAAACGCCGCGTTTGCCAGCGGATGTGTTGCGAGCGAGTGAGCGGCAGGCCAGCTACAACTTTGTCGACACTCCCGAGGCGTTGAAAGAACGCACCATTCGGCAGATGCAATCCATGACCGGGATCGATCGTTTGATCGGAAACCTACGCACCAAGCTCGAGACAGAAGGCGTGGACGACAACACGATCATCATCTTCTGTTCCGACCACGGGTTGTTCATGGGGCAACACGGTCTTGGTGGGAAAGCGTTGTGTTACGAGCAGACGACGCATGTGCCGATGATCGTGTTCGATCCAGAGTTGCCAACCGTTCTGAAAGGGGCTCGTTGCAACGAGTTGGTTCAAACGATCGACATCGCCGCGACGATGCTGGATTTGGCTGAGATTGAAAAACCCGAAACATTTCAAGGTCTATCGTTGCGGCCACTGTTGAGTGGCGACGGCGGCGCGATTCGGGATCATGTTTTCACCGAAAACCTGTGGGTGACACACTTTGGCAACCCTCGTATTGAGGCGGTGCAGGACAAGCGTTGGAAATACATTCGGTACTACCGCAATGATTGTGTTCCCGCCTCGGTCAAGATTCAGGTGGCCAAGGATCTTGGCATCAAGTCGTCCACCATGCTGTATGGCAGTCACGACAATGAAATCGCGGTGTATCGGAATCATGCCGAGGCATCGTTGCGAGGTGAGGAACCGATCTATGAAGAGTTGTTTGATTTGGAAACCGATCCCGACGAGCTGAACAATTTGATCGACGATCCCGCCGCGAAGACGCAGTTGGAAGAGCTTCGAATCGTTTGGAAGCAGCAGCTTACGAAAGCTCGCGGCAAAGGATTTCCTGCTGTGCTTCGCTACACCGTCGATAGTGAAAAAGACTACAAGTCGAAGTGAATTCATTGGCCGTCGTTTCAGTTTCAATTCCCACCTTGCTGCCTGCTATGTTGAACCGAACAAAGTTTTTGTCCTCGATGTTGATCGGCCTTTTGGTTCTGACCGCATCCAGTGTCGATGCCAAGGAACGTCCTAACATTGTGTTGATCGTTGCCGATGACCTTGGCTACAGCGACGTTGGTTTCAATGGATGCAAGGAGATTCCCACACCGCGATTGGATGAGTTGGCGGGGGAAGGCGTGGTCTTCACCAACGGCTACGCTTCGCATCCCTATTGCAGTCCCAGCCGCGCGGGGTTGTTGACGGGAAGGTATCAACAGCGATTTGGGCATGAGGGCAACCCTGAACCGGATCCGGAGTGGCGCGGTGACGACACGCCGGGTATGCCGCTCTCGGAAACGACGCTTGCGGATGCTTTGAAAGAAGCTGGATACGTCACCGGAGCAGTCGGCAAGTGGCACCTGGGCGACGCGAAACCGTTCTGGCCCAATCGCCGTGGATTCGATGAGTGGTTTGGCTTCAGTGGAGGCGGATTGAGCTATTGGGGAGACTTGGGAAGAAAGGATCCTTTGCTCGGTGTGCATCGCGGTGATGAACCGGTCGATCGCAAGTCGTTGACTTATTTGACGGATGACTTTTCAACGGAAGCGGTCAAATTCATTCAGCGTCACGAGACGGACCCGTTCTTTTTGTACTTAGCGTACAACGCACCGCATGCTCCCGACCAAGCCACTCGGACTCATCTGGAGAAGACGGCACACATCGAGTACGGAGGTCGAGCGGTTTACGGAGCGATGGTTGCTGGGATGGACGAAGGCATTGGGCGAGTCGTCGACCAAATTCGCGAATCGGGGTTGGGCGATAACACGTTGATTGTCTTTTACAGCGACAACGGTGGGCGGCGTGAACATGCGATGAATTTGCCGTACCGAGGTCACAAGGGCATGCTGTTTGAAGGCGGGATTCGGGTGCCGTTCTTGGTTTCTTGGCCAGGGACTTTGCCGGGCGGAGTTCGAGAGCAATCGCCGGTCACGGCACTCGATGTATTTCCCACTGTCCTCGCCGCAGCAGGATTGGACCCGACCAAGAATGAAAAACTGGACGGCCAAAACTTGTTGCCCGGTTTGACCGACGCGGGAACGGAGTTGCCCAAACGGCAGTTGTTTTGGCGTTACTCGATGGGCGATGATTCGTATGGCTATGCGGTTCGCGACGGGAATTGGAAGTTGGTTGACAGTCGCTACAAGAACCGAAAGCTGTTGTTTGATTTGGCGAACGACCCTTGGGAACGCGAAGACTTGGCCGAACAGCATCCTGAACAAGTGGATCGGCTATCGCGGATGATTAAGGCCTGGAATGCCGGCAATGTGGCGCCGAAGTGGCACGACGCTCACGGCGTCAATGTCAGGAAAGAAGAGGACTCACGAACAGAGACTGTTGAAAAAGCCGCTCGAGGAGAACGTTCTCGTCCGGGGCTGGAATTGAACTCGATGATTGAGCCGGTGCCAGCGAGAGCGAAATTCATCGACGAGAATTTCTACATCTGGGGCGGCAGTATGGTGCGTGACGCCGACGGCACCTGCCATCTGTTCTACAGTCGCTGGCCGCGAAAGTCGGGGCACAACGCTTGGGTCACCCATTCGGAGGTTGCTCACGCGGTGTCGGATGATCCGCTGGGGCCATATCACTTCGTCGATGTTGCCCTGCCCGTTCGAGGCGAACAACTGTGGGACGGCATGTGCACTCACAACCCGACCGTGCATGAGTTCGATGGGAAGTACTATCTCTACTACATGGGGAACACGGGTGACGGTGCACCGACCAGAAAACTGAATATGGTTCATCGCAACAATCAACGCATTGGTGTCGCGGTTGCCGATCACCCCAACGGACCATGGAAACGATTTGACGAGCCACTGATCGACATCAGCGAAGATGCGTCGGCATCGGATGCATTGATGGTGAGCAACCCATCGATCTTGCGTCGGGATGATGGGACGTTTGTGTTGATTTACAAAGCGGTTGGCAAGAAAAGACGCATGCCGTTTGGAGGCCCGGTCGTTCACCTTGCCGCGACTTCTCAGTCACCAACGGGACCGTTTCGAAAGCAGAACAAACCGTTGTTCACCGCACCGGGAGTCGCCTTTCCAGCGGAAGACCCTTACATCTGGTTCCAGGATGGCATGTGCTGGGCGATCGTCAACGATCACAATGGACACTTCAACGGAACCGGCAGTGATTCCTTGGCGTTGTTTCAGTCGGTCGATGGTTTGCACTGGGATCCGGCCAATTCACCGTTGGTGACGGAACGCATCATCCCATGGGCGGACGGAACTCAGCAGTCCGTGCACCGTCTTGAACGCCCGCAACTGTACCTCGAAGACGGCAAACCAACCGTGCTATTTTGTGCTGCGGAGGAAACGAAAGAGAAGTTGCACTCTTTCAACGTGCATTTGCCTCTAAAGGCAGCTCAAGACTGAGTCGTTGTTGAGCAACTGGCAACGTTTTTGTCCCAAGCGGTTGCGGCTCAAGCAAGGATGTCGTGGAGAACGTTCCCGTGAACATCGGTGAGTCGAAAATCGCGACCACCGCTTCGGAAGGTCAACTGTTCGTGGTCGATACCAAGCTGATGCAGAACGGTTGCCCAAAGGTCATAAAACGTGCACGGGTTTTCGACGGCATGGTATCCCAGTTCGTCCGTTGCGCCGTAGACCGTTCCGCCTTTCACGCCGCCTCCTGCCAACCACATGCTGAAGCCGAACGGATTGTGGTCACGGCCAGCGGATCCTTGCCAGAAGGGCGTTCTGCCGAATTCCCCGGTGAACACGACCAAGGTTTCGTCGAGTAATCCGCGAGCGTCTAGGTCTTGGATCAATCCAGCGATCGGCCGATCGACCTCATGTGCCATGGCGCGATGTCCTGTTTCGAGGTTGCCGTGTTGATCCCAAGGATGCGAGGAGGCGGGCGCAACCGTCGCTGGCGAAAGGCACGACAGTTCGACAAAGCGGACGCCTTTTTCAACCAACTTGCGAGCCAGCAGGGCTTGTTTCCCGTAGGCAGCGGTCATCGGGTCAGGATCATCGATGCCATACAGCTTGTGCGTCGCGGCAGTTTCATCGGAGAGGTCGCAGACCTCAGGAACAGAAGTCTGCATGCGAAACGCGGTCTCATAGTTCTTGATCGCGGCGTCGACCTGTTGATTGCGTGATTGAGCTGCGAAGGATTGATCGATTTGGGCGACGAAGTCAAGCTGTCGCCGCTGCATGTCGGCGGCTTGAGCCGGTTGGATGTGAGGGATCGGCTCTTGGCGGTCGGATTGCAGGATGGATGCTTGGTGTTGGGCGGGCAAGTAGCCGCTGCTGAACACGCCGGATCCGCCCAAGGGTGGAAGGCCGCCTTTGCTTTGCAGCACGACAAAGCTGGGCAGGTTCTCATTGGCCGTTCCGAGCCCATAGCTGATCCAAGCACCTGCGCTGGGGTGACCTAGAAACGGGAATCCTGTGTGAGCAACATAGTTTCCTTGTGAATGTTCGTTCACTGTGGTTGTCGCGGAACGAACCACCGCCAAGTGATCGGCGCACTTTCCGATTTCGGGGAACAGGTCACTGACTTCCAGTCCGCTCTCGCCGTACCGATTGAATGCGAAGGGGCTGCCAAAGATGGAGCCATTGTTGTTGAACTGAGTCTTTTCGATTTTGCCGGGCATCGCTTTGCCATGCCGTTTTTTTAGCTCCGGTTTGGGGTCAAAGGAATCCACATGCGAGACTCCACCCGACATGTAACACAGGATGACCTTGGTCGCTTTCGGTTGGATCGAAAGGTTTGCCGGAGTCGCATGAAGGCGGTGTTGCAAACTCGACAGCGCCAGCATGCCAAAACCACTGCTGCAGGATTTCAACCAGTGACGACGAGAGGCGAGATAGTGCGGGGAAGGCTCAGCGGACATAGAGGAACTCCTTCATGTTGATCAATGAATGCGTGAAATCGATCCAGTGCTGTTGCGGTTCAGGGAACGCAGGGCTCGTGTCTCGTTGCCGCTGAAGTTCCGCCTGTTGTGCTTCGAGCGTGAGCAGGCGATCTCGCGTTGCCGGGGACAGAGAGTCAACGATGGCTTGACGCGAAACGATGTGTGTCGCGTTTTGGGCCAGGGATTTGACTTGCTCGGATGACAGTTCCTGATCGTAAAGTCTCGCGGAAAACAGGCGTCCCTTCAGCATTCGACCTTTCGAAAGGTCGGTGCCGTGACGCATGCCGAAGATCACGTGTGAGCGGTCGGCTGGAAATGACTGCACCGTCGTTTGATAAGCCTTTCCGTAGGCCTGACCATTGCGATAGCAGGTGATCTTTCCATCCTTGCCGTAAGTGATCACCAGATGGACCGGTTCGGTGTTGGCGACGTCCTCGGCGGTGCCCTGGAAACTCTGTGTCCGTTTGCTGTGGTCGCTTCCGCTCATCCAGCGTTGCGGTTCCCGTTCAGCGAACACGATGGCATCGAACAGCACACCATCCGTCGTTTGCACCGAGATCGCACCACCACCGGTTTGCTGGAGGTCATCCAATTGCACGACGACTTCCAGCGATTTGGTGGACAGTGTCACGGTCAAGGGATCCGAGGCCGCCCAGCCATTGCCATCGACAATCAATGCCCCGTCCTGGATCGCTGCCGAACCATGCAGTTTCAGGTCCTTCGCGGTGGCGCCGGATTCGGACAGTCGTTGAAAGTCCCATTCCTTCAGCGGACTTGGACGGGAAGGCGAATCAGGAGCGGTCGCGGATGGTTGCTGGATATCAGCGTCATGAACTTCGCTCTTCGCTGCGATCAATTGCTGGCGAGCGGGAAGAAGGATCGCATCGATCTCGCGGGTGGCTTCAGCAATTGCTTGGTCGAGCCTCGAAATGTTTTGGCGGAGGGTGTCGTGGTCCAATTCGCTTTGATGCAAGAACTGCTCGGCCGCAGCGACTTGCGCCGGAGTCGGTTCTCGTCCGAAATGCTGCTTCCAACTGGCCCGGATTTTGGCGGGAGTGTCTGTCAGCGACGGATCCGCCAATAGGCTCTCAGCGGAAGACTTCGCCGTTCCCACCACAAACGGGCTGTTCAGCATCAACAAGGCTTGAGCCGGAACATTGGTCACATCGCGACGGCCTTTGCACGAAAACGGTACCGGGGCATCGAAGCTGGCGAGGAACGGATCCATGTTGTTGCGGATCACGCGGACGTAGACCGACCGGCGATCGCTATTCCCCGCGACGGAACCTTTCGGCGGAGTTGTCTGCAAACGACCCGATACAAACAGCAATGAATCGCGAATTGCTTCAGCATCCAATCGAGTGGTCGTTCGATAGGAGAGCAACCGATTTTTGGGGTCAAGCTGCTGTGCCGTTTCGGTTGGCTGGGACTGCTGTCTCCATGTCATGGAGGTCACCATTTGGCGGATCATCGTTTTGAGTGACCAACCGTCTTGGCGGAATTGAGTGGCAAGGTAGTCCAGCAGTTCTGGGTGCGTTGGTGGGTCCCCCAAGCGTCCAAAGTTGTCAGTCGTTGCCACAATGCCGCGGCCGAAAAGATGATGCCACAGGCGGTTGACCAGCACGCGAGTTGTCAGCGGGTTTTCATCCGCGATCAGGTCTTCCGCAAATTGGCTGCGGCCGCTGAGTTGCGTTTGATAGGGGGACGCATCAAACGCTTCCAGGAATCGTCGGGGAACAGGGACGCCGGGCTGTTTGTGGTCACCCCGAACGTACAACGCTTGGTCTTGCCCTTTCCACTCCGCGACGGTCGGAGCCCGCGTCGCGACAGGAATTTCGGCTTCGAGTTGGCGGTAGCGTTCGATCAGCGGTTTGGTCTTGGGAAGCTGGGCCAGCGTATTGGGCAGGAGTTGGTGTCGCAAAGAAGCGTCCAACAGCAAGGATTGTGAATCGTCGATGGACTCGCTTTGCCAAGCCTTGATCGCTTGCACGATGACATCCTGGTAAAGCGTCGCGAGATCCTGCATCGATTGGATGTTTTTGGATTCTGCCGCTCGGAAAATCGGTGAGAGAGATTCGTGGAAGTCGACCGGTGGCTTTTGCTCTGCGGCGGTCACAATCGCTTGCCGAATGCCGAACCAAGATCGGTCACTGTTTTTGACCAACAAAGGAGCGTCGCGGGCAGTGGCCAGTTCAATGTGTGCGTCATCGCCTTGCCAGTAACCAAGATTGAACTCCTGCCAATGCCATTGCTTCGCCTTGGGGCCAGCCAAATTGTTGACCGGGTAAACGGTTCCATTGCGAGGATAGTTTTGGACCACATAGCGATTGGATGCCTGGCCATCGCCAGCGATTTGCAACCATAAACGCTGGCCAGCACCCACGCGAAAATCGGTGGATGTCAGCACACCGGGGAGTTTGTCGCTGAGAAGACCGGAAAAGATGCCCGCTGGATAGATCGCCCGAAGAGCAGCGTTGGGATCATCCACCGACACGGAAAACTCGCCTGGCGGTGTGGGGTTCGGTTGACGATCGGAGCTCGCGGGATCGGCGAGTCCACCACCATAGGCAAACCAATCGTTGGTGGGGTTGTTGTTGGTTGACTGGCTGTCGGCAAAGTTCCAGTGGCGGGAGAAGGTTTGCTCCGCATACTGACGCTGTCGTTCTTGCAACGCATCGTGCTCCTGAACCCGGCGTTGCCACGCTTCCTGGAATGACTTCCCTGCATCGATTTCATGTTGCAGGGAAGTCCAGAGAGCAACAAGATCGTGGGGTGATTCTGACGGCGTCGGATTCGCTGGCGTGTCCTGCAATTGAGAGGCGACTTGTTCTGCCGCGGTCGACCAGTCCGCGGTGATTGCGTCCCGAATGGACGATTTTAACTTTGTGAGTGAATCGCGGTGGAGGTTTAAACGCTGCGGCAAATCGATGGCCGCCCGGGCAGGCCGCGTGGAGCCAACGATTCCGGCAAGGGCGTAATAGTCGGCCTGGCTGATCGCATCGAATTTGTGGTTGTGGCAACGTGCACACGACACGGTCAGTCCGAGCACTGCTTTGCTGACCACATCAATCGCATCGTCTGTGAATCGCACTCGTTCGTCCAAGGCATCGGTGGGAGCGAATCCGTGAAATACCATCCGCCAGTGGGCCGTTCCGATGATCGACTCATTGATCCCGAGTTCGGGATTGATTCGTGGTTGCGCGAGTTGGTCCCCGGCGATGTGTTCTCGGATCAGTTGATCGGAGGGCACGTCAGCATTGATCGCGCGGATCAAGTAGTCGCGATACAAATCCGCTCCGACGATAGGCGGATCGCCTTCACTTCCGTGTGACTGAGCGTATCGAAACCAGTCCATCCAGTGGCGAGCCCAACGTTCGCCGAAATGGGGCGAGTCGAGCAGTCGATCGACAAGCTTTTCGTATGCGTCGGGTGAATCATCGTTCACGAAGGCATCGATTTGTGCCGGGGTCGGCGGCAATCCAATCAACGCGAAATGCAGCCTGCGGATCAGTGTCACCCGGTCAGCTTGCGGGGAAGGACTCAAACCGTTGGCGTGCATCTTGCGATACACAAATTGGTCGATCGGGTGGTTGGACCAATCTTGATCCAAGTCAGGAATGGGAACCTCGCGGATCGGTTGGAAGCTCCACCACTTGGCACGCTTGTTTCGAATGGTTTCCCAAGACGTGGACTTGGCGAGCGTTTCCTTGGATGGCGGAGCGTCTCGTGGATCCGGTGCTCCCATGGTGATCCATTGTTCGAAGTCCGCGAGTATCGCGGGGCTCAACTTTTCGCCCCCTTCGGGCATTTCGAGTCCTTCGATTTCATGTCGCATCACTTGCAGCAAGAGACTGTTGCTGGCGGACTCTGCAATTGCTTTTCCTGTCTGACCGCCAGTTCGCAGCGGTTCGTTCCAGTCCAAGGCAAATTCACCTTCCTGAGCCGAATCGCTGTTATGGCATTCGTAGCAGTGCTCCACCAAGACTGGCCGAATCTTAGATTCAAAGAACTCCACTTGAGTGTCCGAGAGTCCTTCGTCGGCGCGGGCCGCCACGACACTCGCGACGATCAAGAAACTCAATGCATACCAGCGGAGTGAATTCATTTGGATTGCCTGAGGGAGGGGCATCGCGGAGGGCGAGACACGTGATTGGGTGTCATCGAGGCGCGAGGAAGGCAACGAGGTGTCGTCACGACCCCGTGGATGCGGTGGGCAAATGGGTGGGAGGCATTGTGGGAAATGCTTTGGAGGTCGGATTGTACCCCGAGGGTTGCAGCGAAACCACCAAACTGTTCGGTGCATTGCTTTCTGATGCCGGTGCAGGAACGGAGCAACGGTTGTGTCGATCGCGTCGGACCTCTCAAGCGATCAGAAGGAAACGTGCGTCTTCCACGAGACCATCGTTTTAGTTCGCCGTCTTGTTCGTTGGTTTCGCCAGAACGCGGTTCATCCAGTTCCAAGCGGCTGAACGATATCGGCTGGGGCGATTCAACCAGCGATCATTGTGCCCTGCCTTGGCAAACTCGTTTGGGAATGGACCGAGTGCCTCGGACGTGTTGACTGGCAGGTAGGTGAAATTGCGGGCGCCGGGAAGCAGGTTGCGAATGAAATCTTCCGTTCCATACGAACCATTTTGGCAAATCAAGTAAGGACGATCCCCCACGCGTTTCAGACGCTCGCTTGCTTCGGAGCGGTATCTTGCGAGAGGACTGCCCCAGTCCGTTCCTCTCCACTCGCGAACGCCATCGAAATGGTCATGGGTGATGAAGGCGGTCCACAAGCTAGCAATCTCTTCGTCATGCAATCCGATGTAGTTCACCGCGATTGCACCTCGCGAAAATCCGCAGAGGAACACTTGGTCTGGATCCGCGGAAAACTGCTTGATGATTCGGGGGACGTTGACCTTGGCATATTCCACGGTTGCCTGTTCGTCGCCCCACCAAGTGATTTGATTGCGTTGGTGGTCGTTGCTGATGAACGGCAGCGTCACCCAAATGAATTGGCCAGCGGACAATCCAAATCCCAATCCCGCGTCGGCGACTTCACCAGTCGAACCTGACGCTGGAAAGTGATTGCCGGTGTACTCGAAGACAATCGGCAAGGATTCTCCGTTAGCCGTCCAGTTTTGAGGAAGGTAGACGGTGTGGTGCACATCGGTTTCGGGGTATTCAACCGGAGTGACGGCCACTCGTTTGCCGGCGGTAGGCTCCCCTTGGGACAGCTTTGGCGTCTGCAGCAAATTTCCCGAATTGACTGGCAGCGGCGATTGCCCGTTGCCCAACGACAAGGTCGAGAGAAGAAGGCAACCAAAGATGACCAGTCGACGGTTCATTCAAACCTGCTCGGAGAGTAAGGCGTTGGGTCCAGGTGCGTCGTTTGTCCGGTGACCATCTCGGCGACCAAGCGGCCCGTTGCTGGCGCGAGGCTTAAACCCAACATATTATGGCCCGTCGCAAGCATGCCATTTTTTAGTTCCGGCAGCGAACCGATGATTGGCAAACTGTCCCAGGTCATCGGTCGCCAGCCGTACCATTGTGATTGGGCTGGCCCGTCAACGGAAGCAACCAAGTACGGCCGAGCTGAATCACGCAGTTGTTGGATTCGGTGTTTGGGAATAGAGGTGTCATAGCCTGCGAATTCCATCATTGATCCGAAGCGTAACCCATCATCAAATGGCGAGACTCCAACCTTGTGCTCGGGAAACAGAATCGCATGACTGGGCGAGTGTTCCGGTTTCTCGATGGTGACCGAGTAGCCTTTGCCCGGTTGGACCGGGACAGAACATTGAAGTGCCGATTCCCACTTGGTGCTCCAGGCTCCCATCGCGAAAACGAAGTGGTCGCTGGCAAAGTCACCTTGGTTGGTTTCGATGGCGACGATCCGGCCGGCTTCTTTTCGGACTGATTTCAGCTCGCAGTTCTCAATGAAACGAACGCCTCGTTCTTTTAGATTCGTCGCCCATTGCGAGTTCAGTTTGTCGGGACGCACCGAGGTGTCGTTGGGATACAGGAACGCGCCTGCCAAGCCATCTTTTAGACCGGGATCAAATTTAGGCAGGTTGTTTCCGTCGATGCGAGTCGCTCGGATGCCGAACTCTTCGGACACCAGTCGATCGGTCTTCGCAAACGATTCCATGCCGCGTTCGGTTTGTAGAACGTACAGCAGGCCCTCTTCTTTCCATTCGCAATCGAGCTTCAGTCGTTCTATCAACGAAAGGTATTCGCTCATCGAGGCTTCCAGGATTGCCTGCAGCGGTTTGCCCGCCGCCAGCATCTGCCGATGGGTGCAACGTTTAGCGAACTGCATCATCCATTTCCAAAGCGCCGGACTGACCTGCGGTTTGACTCGGAATGGTGATCGTGGGTTGAAGACTGATTTCAAGGCAACGGAGAACGCTCCTGGTTCAGTCAGCGGCAGGGCATGGCTGGGGCAGATGTAACCGCAATTCGCGTGAGAGCATTCTCCCGCGACGCTGCCACGATCGATGACAGTGACGTCGAGTCCTGCCTCCGCCAAGTAGTGGGCACAAGCGATTCCAACGATGCCGGAGCCGACGATCGTCACTGATTTGGGAGATTGGATTGCGTTCATGAATCGCAGCTCACGAACGAGTGTAGGATTTTCCGGACCAGTTTTTCCACCAGCGTTGGAATTGAACGAGTTGTCTTTCGGCGAAAATTGCTTGACTCGGTGAGAGCGTGTCCGACGCATTCAATTGGAATTCGTAGTCGGCGTCTCCCAACAAGAACAGCAGGTACTTGTAGTAGAGTACCAAGTCGGGGCCTTCGTCGAATGTCGACAACACCGTCAAGGCGTTGGACAATTCGCGGGCGTACTGATCGGCTTGGCAATCGCCATCGGCCGCGGCCTCGCACAATTCGACGTACTTCAGGACTTCGTTGGGCAGGCAATTGCCGATGCCGGTGATCGCGCCCGTCGCACCGCATTTGACAAAGCCGTGGTAAACCTGGGTGTCGACGCCAGCCATCAACAAGACATCGTCGCTGGCGTGGGTGATGTGTTCGCCAGCATAGGACAGCGATGCGGCACCACCGAACTCTTTGAATCCGACCAAGTTCGGGAACTCGGCTCGCAGGTCAAAGAACAAGTCGGCTTTCGTTTCGAACCCGTAGTAGGGGCTGTTGTAGATCACGGCTGGCAGATTCGGGGCCGCCGAAAGGATTGCGGCGAAGTGATGTCGTTGTGCGATCGGCGATGTGGCTCGTGAGAGCACACGCGGGATCACCATCAATCCAGCCGCACCGATTTCGGCTGCGTGGCTGGCGTGAGCCGCGGCCAATGACGTGTTCTGTGCGCCGGTTCCAACGATGACGGGCACACCGGCCTGGGTCAATTCGCGAACACCTTGTTGCCGTTGCTGGTCCGTTAAGAGCGGCCAATCGCCCATTGACCCGCAGTAGACAACCGCTGTCATGCCCGCCGACATCATCTCTTGGCCTTTGCGAACCAAACCGGCGAAGTTGATTTGCCGATCAGCGTCGCACGGGGTCATCAGGGCGGGAATGCATCCTTGAAAGATAGACGCATCGACGGCGGGTTGGCTGGTGCTCATGGCGAAATCACTCTGCGATCGCGATTGAATGGTTGATGTTCGTCGATAGAGTATGCTTCGATGGGCAAAGTTGTCTTGTCCGAGTCACGATAGCCGACTTGAAAATGCGCACAATCCAATAATGCCTTTAAGCAGCCTTCCTAATCAGTTGTTTGAACTGCTCGCCGAACCTTTCACGGCCGAGCGTTTGTTCGATGGTTTGCACGACACGGTGTACTTCATCAAGAACGCGGAGGGTCAGTATGTCGTCGTCAACGAAACCTTGGTGCAGCGCTGCGGGCTCAAGCAAAAGTCGCAATTGATTGGTCGCACGTCGGAGCAAATTTTGCGAGCACCTTTTGGTGCGAACTTCACGGCACAAGACAAAGCCGTTTTGCAGTCCGGGAAAGCACTCGAAGCTCAATTGGAATTGCACCTGTATGCATCACGAGACGAGGGGTGGTGCTTGACCAACAAGTATCCGCTCCGCGGTCGAGATGGGAACTCGGTGGGCGTTGTTGGAATCTCGCGAGATTTGGGTCGGCCGAACAAATCAAGCGATGACTATCAAAGCGTTGCCAAAGCGGTCGCCTACGCGGAACGAAATCGCGACAAGCCAACCAGCGTGACTGACATGGCGGAGGTCGCGAATTTGTCACGTTTTCAATTGGACCGTCGGATGCGAATCGCGTTTGGTCTTAATACCGGGCAATGGTTGGTGAAGCAACGCATCGATTTTGCATGTGAACATCTCGAGACAACGGATATGCCCATCGTTGATATTGCGCATGAAGCCGGCTATGCCGATCAGAGCGCTTTCACTCGCCAGTTTCGACGTGCGACCGGAATGTCACCCAGCCACTTCCGCAAAGCTAAACAGGACAACGAACTTTAGTGGTCTGTTACAGCTAAAAGTTTGGGTTGATCGTAGTGGACGAGGCCACGAGTCCTTGGATTTGACGCCAGTTCAGGAATCGTGGCCTCATCCACTACCCTAAAAACAAGTCGTGACAGACCACTGGGCGTTGACGAACCTCAGTTGGAACGCTCGGCAAGTGAGTTTGTCCATTGTCGCGCAGGAAAGCGGAAGTGAGCGGTGACAACCAAAGAGTCCTTCAGGCGTTGACGCCTTTTGTACGCGGGAGCTACGGCGAACAAATGGCGTGTTTGTAGTGGACAAGCTGATTCGGCAATCGCGTGATATCACTCGCGAATGCAGTACAGTTTGGATGCCGTGCGGAAGTACAACGCACCGTCCGCGATCGCTGGCGTCGACCAGGTCAGTTCATCGATCTCGTTCTTGCCGACCACTTCGAACTCGGGACCGCCCGCCAAAATGAACGTTGTGCCGTTGGTGTCGATGCAGAAGACTTGGTCGTCCATCACCCACGGCGAGGCCCAAAACGCACGGGCTCGAGGGATGCGTTTTTCGTAGGCCATTTCGCCGGTCTCGGCGTTGATGCAGTGAACCACACCGCTCCGCCGTTCCAATAGATACAGGTGACCTTTGCAGAGCACTGGCGAAGCCATCTGAATGCCCGACTCGGGATTCTTCCAGACGATGAACTCGTTCGCTGAATCTTCCGAAGTACCAATCTCGCCCTGACCTCCCGGGGCGATTGCGAACAAGAACCCGCCACCATCATCGCTGCCGCCGCGGTTTCGGTATTCGGTGCCGACATACAGACGGTCGCCGATAGCAAGCGGTGTGGCTGAGCTGCGACCCTTTTGCATGTTCAATTGCCACAGCAATTCGCCGGTCTGGGGATCGTACGATCGATAGTTCGTTCCGCCCACGATCAGCTCGGTGCGGAGACTGTTCTTCCAAACGATTGGAGAGCTGTACTGGGATGGTTCATCGCGAGCAACTCGCCAAACTTCTTCGCCCGTTGCGGCATCGAGTGCGACGAGGAATGATTGCTCTTCGTTGTCGACCTGGAGGAACAGTTTGTCGTTCAACAACACGGGTGAGCTGGACGTTCCCCAGCCCGCCCGCATTTTGTACTGACCGAGGTCGCGTTGCCAAACCAGTTCTCCTTCCATGTCAAAACAGTACACCCCCATCATTCCAAAGTACGCATAAACGTGCTTGCCGTCGGTAACCGGTGTCTCCGTCGCGTACGTGTTCGAACTATGACGTTCCATCACCGGTCGACCTTCGCGGGCGGTTTGTCGCCAAAGCTCGCTGCCTGATTTTGAGTCCAAGCACACGACTTGCCATTGATATGTCTTTTGACTCGGGTCCCTGCCCTGCGCTTGATTGCTGTTGTCTCCGGCCGATTCGGCGTTCGTTTCAGATGGAACCGCTTCGGTCAGGAAGACTCGATCGTTCCAGACAACTGGGCACGACCATCCTTCGCCCCGCATGGGATGCGTCCAAGCGACGTTTTCGGTTTCGCTCCAATTGGCCGGATGTGCCGTTTCCGCAACGCCGTTCGCTTGGTTGCCTCGAAATTGAGACCACTGGTCGGCTTTCGCTTGCGAGCAAATGGACAAACTTGCCAGAGCGATCGCTGCAATCAAGGCAATGTGAACGCGTTGAGATCGATTCGATCGAGAGAAGGTGAGTGTCATGTTGCCCAGTGGGTTGGTGGCAATGGATTTGTCAGGAAAGGTTGAGTGTCGCTGCATGGGAGTTTAGCGGCGCGGAACAGTGCTGGCACGCTCGGGCTCGCAAGGAAACCCGCCGAGAGGTGGGGAAACGAGGCGTTCTAAGCGAACAACCTTTACAATTGAGCGGTGAGTCAACGGATTTCATGCCGCGTAAGGGAACATTGCGATGAACCAAATCAAACGAATTAAATCTTCCACCAGGACGCTGCCTCTGCAACGTCGCCAATTCATGGAAGTCATCGGTGGAGTGACCGCCGGATTGGCGTTCAGCGAAGTTGCAATGATGCGAGGTTTACCGCGAGTCAGCGCCGCGGAAGCGAAATTGGAGCACAACACGGTTCGGTTCAGCGACGACATCGAGCCATTGGTTCGGTTGTTGGAGGACACTCCCCGAGAAAATGTCGTCCAAGCTTTCGCGGACAAAATTCGGAGCGGGACGAGCTACCGCGAAGTGTTGACCGCTTTGTTGTTGGCAGGAGTTCGCAACGTGCAGCCGAGACCTTCGGTGGGGTTCAAATTCCACGCTGTGTTGGTGGTGAATTCGGCGCACTTGGCCAGTCTTGGTTCACCTGACGAAGATCGATGGTTGCCAATTTTTTGGGCGTTGGATTATTTCAAGTCCGCCCAGTCGCAGGATGTGAAAGAAGGCGATTGGACGATGGCGGCCGTCGACGAGTCGGCTGTTCCGCCGCCGCATCTTGCCAAGAGATCTTTTGAAGAAGCGATGCAGAAGTGGGACGTGGAAGCCGCCGACGTTGCCATCGCTGGCTACGTTCGTTCCGCCGGGGCCAACGAAGTCTTCGAGTCGATGGCACGCTTTGGTTGCCGCGACTTCCGAAGCATCGGTCACAAAGCGATTTATGTTGCCAATAGTTTTCGAACGCTTCAGTGCATCGGCTGGCGATATGCGGAACCGGTGTTGAGATCGTTGACCTATGCGTTGCTCAATCACACGGGCGAGCCCAATCCATCGACCAGCGATCTGGCGGCGGATCGTGCCGGCCGAGTGACCGAGCAACTCATCCTCGAAATGGATTCCAGTTGGAACGAGGGCAAGGTCGATCACCAAGCCGCGATCCAGCACCTCCAAGCGCTTCGTGAAGCGACACCCGAGGCCGCCGTTCGCGAGACCGCCAAGTTGATTCAATCGGGTGTGCATCCGCAATCGATCAGCGATGCGTTGTTCTTGTCGGCGGGCGAGATGGTGATGCAGCAACCGGCGATTGTCGCGTTGCACTCGGCCACATCGACCAACGCATTGCAGTATGCCTATCGAACGGTTGCAAGCGATCAAAACCGGATGCGCCTGTTGCTCCAGAACGCTGCCTTCATCCCGCACTTCCGACAAGCGATGGATTCTCGCGGCCAGGTTGGTGATTCGCAGATCAATGAGCTCACTTTCGAATCTGGCGGCGATGGTTTGGTCAGCGTTGATCAAATCTTTGACGCGGTCGGTCAAGATCGATCGCATGCCTCCGCGGCGACTTACCAGTACCTCGAATCGGATGGCAAGGCAGAGGATTTGATTCACGCCGCACGTCAGCTGACGTTCCTGAAAGGCAACGATTCGCACGATTACAAATACAGCTCCGCGGCGCTCGAAGACTATTACGCGATCTCGCCGGAACTGCGAAACCGCTACTTTGCCGCCGCGACCTATTTGCTGCCCGGGAAAAACGACCGTGACAATTCGCTGGTCACCCGAGTCCGCGAGGCGTTGGCGTGATGCGGTGGTTTGCGAGTGGCTTTGGCTTGGTGTCAGCCAATTCTCGATTCATCATTCACGACGGCCCCATCCGGGGCGAATGTACGAGAGTCGTTTGGCGTTCGCAACGGTTCCCGCACATAAACGGCGCCAATGCCCAAGCGGCTCACATGATTCTTCCCCATCCTTTATGCTTACTTTGCGGTTGTGCAGTTTTTAGATGCTGTTCCAGTAACGCCTCGAAAACCCCGCCCGTGCAGAGGTCGTGCAGTTTTATTTCACCCTCCCTTTGGGAGGGTCGGCCCGCTTCGGGCCGGGGAGGGTTACGCGCTGGTTCCGATGCTCGACCCTCCCCTCGCTTCGCTCGACCCTCCCAGGGGGAGGGTGATGATAAACGCTTGGCAACACAGCAGTTAAAAACTGCACGACCTCTGCAGCGGGAGGGGTCGGAAAGCGAGCGTTCAGTGAGATTTCCGGGGTAGGGCAATCCACGCCGCTTCCCATGCTCGGCCCCCTCCCTCGCGTACGCCTGAACGGCGTCGCTCGACCTCCCCCCAAACTTCGTTTCGGGAGAGGATCTCAAATGCTGTACCCGCAAAAACGCGGCCTCGATAAACTGCACAACCTACCTGCTTAGGGGATGGCGACGGCATCAGGTACGGTTTCCAGTGAATGGTAGGCGTGTTGTATCTGCGTTTCTTGAACTCGAACGATTCGTAGACCGGATGGATCTTTTCCGAGTGGTCGACCGACTGGGCCTGTGGTGATCATTTCCATCTCACCGGCTCGTCCGTAAGCGTTGCGATGGTAGTGTCCCGCGAAGATGGCTCGCACGTTGGCTTGTTTCAGCAGGGCCAACAACGGCGTACGTCGTTCCAAGGGGATGTTGAAGTACTGATCTGGTTCGTCTTCTCGTTCCAAGAACAACGGGTGATGCAGGAACACGAAAATGTGTTTGGCGTCTTTCACTCTCGGGTGTTGGAGCTGCTGCTCCAACCAGCTCTGCTGTTGTTGTAGTCGCTCGGGAGCTCCGCTGGGATCTTTTAGCAGGCTTGAATTGAGCACGACGTTGAAAACGCCACCGACCCAAAACGAAAAGTAGTCGTCGCCGAAATGTTCGTTGTAGCGAGCAATGGACGCTGCGGTGGGGCGATTTCCGATGTCATGGTTTCCGCACACGCAAACCAGTGGGATCTCGGGATCGATCTTTGAAAAGTCTTGCTGGTACTGGCTGACTTGAGCCTCGTAGCGGGCTTGGTCGGGGGGGCATTGGTGAGGTCGCCGCAAACGATCACAAACCTCGGCTGCAGACGATTGATGTGTTCGACCGCTTGTCCGATGAGAGCCTTTTCTTGGTCCAGCCCTTCGTTGCCGGTGAACATGCCGTATTGCGGGTCGGCAAGCTGCATGAAAAAGAACGGCTTGTCCCATGTTTGTTCTGTTTGCGGGTCAAACGCTTTGAAAGTCCGCTCGCTGGCCTGTTGAAACCGATTCGAATCGATTTCTGCAGGTTCATCTGCCGACAGAAACGGCGTTCCAAGCAAACACAAAATGACCAGCAAGACGTTGGTGGATTGATTCATCAGACTTCCGATGGTGAAGGGAGTGCAGTTTTTAAGTGCTGTATTCGTGACGTCTTGCGAACCTCGCCCGTTGCCAACGGGCGAGTCGATTTTGCTGTCGGTTGGCCACTCTTGGCCGACATCCGCAACTCGGACGGGCAAGAGTGCCCATCCTACATGCGTTGAAACCTCGGTGACGACTCAATCGACAAGCCGCAGTGGGAGGCAAGCAGTATCGTTGCCCCTACCGAGTTGAGAAGTCGTCCACTGAACCGTTGTCGGGGCGGAGACGCGTATGGAGCATCTGAATGGCTCCGGATTGTTTGCCTCGAAAACGGAGCCTTCACATCGTGCCTCGTGGGGAAGCAGGTAGGAGTCTTCGGCACCGTACCGGTTTGAATCAGTGCCGCCGGCACCCCGGCGCACTCCGGGGTAAAGCCCAAACGGCTCGCATGTTGTCGTCCAATCATTTTTGCCTACCTGCTCAAGCATCCCGGATCCGCTCTAATGCGTATCTGGATCGGTTCGAAATCGTGGCTTGGAAAGCAGGAGCGTTGACAGATGACGACGGAAACCAAAACGGCAGGCAAACGAAAGACGAAGACGGAGCGTCGCCCCAATGTTTTTCACCAGCGATTGGGGACGTTGACGTATCACCAAGCGGTCAATCTGTTGGGAGAGGAAGGCTCGCAGTTGATTCGAGCTGGCGGGCAATCCTTTGAGATCCAATCGGACCGAGACGTTTACCTTGGTGGGGATTTGTTTCGAGTTCGAGTGGAGGATGCCGAGATCGAAGGTGGCTTTGCGATCGCGACGATCACGCTGAATTCGGACCGTAAGAAACAACTCCAATTGAACTGCGATCAATGCGAGGTTCCTTGCGAACACCTGGGGGCCGCGCTGGATTATTTGCTCGATGCGAAATCGGTCTTGGGGTTGGCGATGCCGCCGGATGAATCCGTGCCGCTCGAAAATTTAACCGCCAAGGAACTTCGAGAGCGAGCGATCGCGGAGCGAACGAAGCGTGCAGATGAAGAACGCATGCGAGTTCGATCGATGAAGACCGAAACACCCTGGACGGATTATGTCGTCACCAGTGAACGTTCCGGACGCACTTACCGAGTTGCGATGCGTGGATTTGGCGATGGCGAATCGTATTGCACTTGCCCCGACTTTCGCACGAATCGATTGGGGACGTGCAAGCACACTTTGCACGTTCAGAAGAAACTCAAGAATCGTTTTTCCGCTGCGAAGCTCCGGCAGCCCTACCAACGCAAACAGATCTCTCTGGCCGTCCATTATGGATCGTTCGACGGCGGCACCCCGAAAGGACTGATTTTTCATTTGCCGGCCGAGGTGGATGTATCCGTCGTCGAAATTATCGGCGACGGGGCGACGAAACCGATGCTCGCGGCTGACGAGGTGATGAACCGCTTGAACGCGATCGAAACGGTTGGGCATGACGTGAAAATCTACCCCGATGCGGAAGCGTTTCTGCAACGCGAATTGATGCAGAAACACATTCGGCATGAATGCGATCAGATTCGGGCATCCATCAGTGATCACCCGCTGCGAACGAAGTTGCTGAACGCTGAGTTGTTGCCGTATCAGCTTGATGGGATCGCTTTCGCCGCTGGAGCGGGACGCGCGATTCTTGCCGATGACATGGGATTGGGCAAAACGATCCAAGGCATTGGCGTCGCGGAATTGCTCGCCAACCTTTCCGATATCTCGCGAGTGTTGGTCGTTTGCCCCGCTTCGCTGAAAAGCCAATGGAGAGATGAAATCACTCGGTTCAGCGGCCGTTCTTCGCAGATCATTCTTGGGAAGGGCGACGAACGAATCGAGCAATACCAGGGGGATGCGTTCTTCACGATCTGCAACTACGAACAAGTCCTGCGTGATCTGACCGCCGTCGAAAACGTGCCCTGGGATTTGATCATTCTGGATGAAGGCCAACGGATCAAGAATTGGGAATCGAAAACGAGCAACGTGATTCGGCAGTTGGAAAGTCCGTTTCGGTTGGTCTTGTCCGGCACGCCACTTGAGAATCGTCTGGGTGAGTTGTTCACGGTCACGCGTTTCATCGACGATGATTTGCTGGGGCCTGCGTATCAATTTTTCAACCAGCATCACGTGGTGGATGATCGAGGCAAAACGCTTGGTTATCGACAACTCGATGTGCTGCGTGAAAAGATGCGGCCCGTGTTGCTTCGCCGAACGCGTGCGGAGGTTGCCAAGCAACTTCCCGATCGCACCGACGAGATCATTCGTTGTGAAGCGACCGCGGAACAGAAGGAAGCTCACGATGCGAACATGAAAATCGTCGCTCAAATTGCGGCGAAGAAATTCATGACTGAAATGGATCGGTTGCGAATGCAGAAGTGCTTGCTGATGGCACGGATGGCTTGCGACAGCACTTACTTGCTGGATCAAGAGGCGGATGAATACAGCAGCAAACTGGATCGATTGGCGGATTTGCTGGAGGGACTGATTGCTGACCCGACTCGCAAGATCGTGTTGTTCAGCGAATGGCGACGAATGCTCAGCCGCATCGAGAACCGCCTCGACGAGATCGGATGCGACTACGTTCGACTGGACGGCCAAGTGCCTCAAAAGAAGCGAGCTGCACTGGTTGCACGGTTCCAGAATGATCCGGAATGCCGGGTGATCAACATGACCAACGCAGGTTCAACGGGGCTGAACCTGCAGGCCGCCAACACCGTGATCAACGTGGATTTGCCTTGGAATCCTGCGGTCTTGGAACAACGCATTGCTCGCGCCTATCGGATGGGGCAGGAGAACCCGGTTCATGTTTACAAGTTGGTCACGACCAGTGAGCCGACACCGACGATCGAAGAAGGTTTGCTGACAACACTGGCGTCCAAGCAAGATCTCGCGGATGCGTCGCTCAACTTTGACAGTGACGCGTCCGAAGTCTCCATGCAAAGCGGGATGGAGGATCTCAAACGGCGGTTGGAAGTCATTTTGCCTCAGCCGATCGCGGCACCGGTCGACGAAAGTCAGCAGCGACGAGTCGAGGCCGAAGCGGAGAAGCTGGCTACCGAGCGAACCGAAAAGGTTTCTGCTGCAAGCGGGCAGTTGGTGACCGCCGCGCTTTCATTGGCAGGCGAGTTGATGGGGAATGGTTCGTCACCGTCCAGCGAAACCGTCGACAAGTTGACCGAGCGATTGACACAGTGCGTGGATCGTGACGAATCCGGCCGGCCTCAGTTGCGGATCAGCTTGGAGAACGACGAGTCATTGCGTTCCTTGGCGACAACACTCGCCAAACTGCTCGGGTGAGCCCGGGACGAGATGGACGGTCGATCCGTTGGGACGCCCAGTTGGGTTGGGGCGATGAGTTTGGAAAACCGACGCGTCACGGTTTGTCGGTATTGCTGTAGGTTGGCCACTCTTGGCCGACGTCGGCAACTTGGACGGGCAAGAGTGCCCATCCTACATGCGTTGAAATCTCGTTGACGAATGAATTGATAAGCCGATCAGCGAGGCCCACGCGGCATGCCCAACGCCAGCCCTATCCGGGGCGAAGATCGTCGCCGAACGTTCCGCCAATTCGAGCCCCCGTACGATGGGCTTCCAAGCCCGTCGACATGAAAACCCATCACATTTCGGTTTCCAAAAGCGAACGCTTGGAACTACTTCCCGAGAATCGCGTCGCGTAGGCCTTCGTGCCATCGTTGCTTTTTGGGATCGTAGATTCCGAACCCTGAGTAGAACTCCCAGTACGCGATTCCGATTCGTCGCTCGATTGCTTCGTCGGCGACAAATCGAGTCCAGTGGTTTCGCGAATCGATGTCGGCTTCTTGGTAGGCACCGAACTCGCCGAGATAGATTGGGATTTTGTTTTCAACGCTCCATCGCAAGGCTCGATCGAGGTCGTTGCGAACTGCCCTTTGTTGTTCAGGCGTTCCGGTCCAGGTTGTGCCTTTCCATTGCTTGGATTCATCACCCAACCATCGGGCGCCTTGATGAGTGAATTGAAACGGCGAGTAGTAGTGGAAGGTCGCAACCAAGTTGGAACGATCTTGGGGAAGCCTTAGAAACTGCAACGCATCAATGGAATTGAAATTTGCAGGTCCAACCACGATCGTTCGCTCAGGATGCTTTTCGCGAATGATTGGAAGAGCGTCTGCCAGCAAGCGATTCCATTTTCCCGCGTCCAAGTTGTCGTGAGGTTCGTTGAGAACTTCGAATACCAACTCCGGCGGAGCACCTGCGAATTCGTTCGCGATCTGACGCCACAACTCGAGGAACCGATCGAAGTGTTGTTCGGGATTGGCGTACAGACCTTCGTAGTGGTGAATGTTGATCATCACCTTCAAATCCCGGCGAAGTGCTTCGTCGACGACCCAGCGAACCCGCTGCATGAAAGTCGGATCGATCGTGTACGGAGGCTTCGTTTGAGCGTGCGTTGACCAGCGGACTGGCACACGAATGGAGTCGAAGCCGGCTTGCTGGATCAAGTCCAAGTGTTTGGCTTCCAAGCGTGGTCCCCAATCGCCTTCGCGAGGAGCTTCCAAGGTGTTGCCAATGTTGATGCCGCGTCCGAAGAATGGGGTTTGCTTCTGAAAGAAGGCGGTTGTCTTCAGTCGTTCGAGCAATTGAGTTTCGCTTACGGCACGAATTTTTCGGATCACAAGCGAGCTTGCCTCCGAGGGTTTCTCGAGCATCACAGTGATCGAGCGGATTTCGCTCGCGTCAAAGGGGATGTCGGTTTGTCCGTGCCAACTGCCGAATGCAACCCGGATCACACCCGATGCGTTTGCTGGCACGGTCGCCGCCGCAGCACTGCTTCCGTCACGTCCTCGCGATCCTGGATTGCGAGTCGACAGAATAACCTTGAGCGGTTTGTCGCCAGGGTTGAACACGTCGGCTTCCAACGCATCAAAGGCGTCCAGACGAAGCGGCGTGTCCATGAATTCGAATTGAACATGCGGGTACCCGTCGCTTGGTGGAGCAGTGAACTTCAGTTCGCCGCTGGACGGATGTTGGATCCGAACGCCTTGGGGTGTGATCTTGTTGCTCGAGGAAACGTTTGGTCCGAACAAGACCTGTTCGCTATCGGAAGACTGGGCCGACGCGGTGGAACAGTTCACGCTCAACACACACGTCGCAGCGAGAATGAGAACGGGAGACCAAGCTGGCAAACGGAAGTCGCGATCGAACATTTCAGACTTGAGGGCAATCGTGGGGGCAAGTGTTGAGATTCAGCAACCTCTGCCGGCAATCATATCCCATCCGAAAGCAAAACGAAGATGCACCAAACGCAGCCCAAATGCCGCGTCGTGTTCAGCTACAATGACTGAGTTCGTCGAAGGACGACTCCCGCCCCACCTGATCCGCCCACTGATCGTCCCCACAATCGATCATCGGCTCTCGATCCAGCCCCTGGAACCGCAGCCATGTTGAATTTGACTTCGCGTGCCAAGACGCATACTTGCAACGGGACCACCCGGCGCGATTTTCTGCAGGTTGGAACCCTCGGAATGCTTGGTTTTGGCTTGCCACAATTGCTGGCCGCGGAAGCAGCCGGTGCGGCTGGGAAGAACACCGATCGAAAATCGTGCATCATGATTTTCAATTTGGGTGCTCCCAGTCAAATGGACACGTTTGACCCCAAACCGAATGCACCGGCGGAGGTTCGCGGCCCATTCCAAACCATTGCGACTCGCGGCGATTTCGAGTTGACCGAGATCCTGCCCAAGCATGCGGAAATCGCGGACAAGTTTTCGATCGTTCGATCGTGCTATCACACGGCCGCCGCCGTTCACGATGCGGGATGGCAGATGCTGCAGACCGGTCGTCAGTTCACTGGTGGAGTGAACTACCCGCATGCTGGTGCCGTCGTCGAATATTTGCAGGGACGACGCACGGACTTGCCCGCTCATGTGGTGTTGCCGCAAACGATGGGACGTGGCGGTGGGAATTTGCCCAACGGACAAGCCGGTGGTTTTCTTGGCAAAGCCTATGACCCGTTTGCGTTGATGGCCGACCCGAGCAAGCCAAACTTCAAGGTTCCCGATTTGTTGCCACCAGCGTCGCTGCCGGATGTTCGTATCGATCGCCGAAGGCGAATGCGTGATTCCATCGAAAGCCACATGGCTCGGTTCGAAGCGACCGAATCGGCGAAGCTGTTCGATGCCAACTTCGAGGCCGCTTACCGGATGATGAACAGCCCCGAGGCGCGGATGGCGTTTGACCTCTCCAAAGAACCGACCTTGGTTCGCGAACGCTATGGGATGAATCGCTTCGGCCAGTGTTGTTTGCTGGCCCGTCGGTTGATCGAAGCCGGTGTACGGTTCGTCACCATCAACACATTCTTGACGGTCTTCAATGAAGTCACTTGGGACATCCACGGCAGCAAACCGTTCACGACCATCGAAGGCATGAAGAACATTGTGGCTCCCATGTATGATCAAGCGTACTCGGCATTGATCACGGATTTGCATGATCGCGGTTTGCTCGATGACACGATGGTGTGTGGGCTGGCGGAGTTCGGTCGCACGCCCAAAGTCAATCCGGCGGGAGGACGAGATCACTGGCCGCAGTGTTTCTCGTGCACGTTCGCTGGTGGTGGCGTGGTCGGAGGAAGAGCCGTCGGGAAATCGGACCCGGTCGGAGGCGTTCCCGCGGATCGCCCGACCAACCCCGGTGAGATCATCGCAACGATTTTCAAGGCAATGGATCTTGATCTGCACGCGGAATTGCCTGGTCCCGGCGGACGCCCGTTTCCGCTTGTCGACTTCGGTGTTCGCGAAATCAAGGAGCTGTTCGCGTGAGAAAATCATTCATCCAAACAGCCTTTTGCATGTTGGCGATGTTGGCCGCGTCTCTCGGCACAAAGCCAATCGCGAATGCGGACTCGCCTGAGTCAGTCGTGTTGTTGCCGCAGCAAGTTGAGTTGTCACATGCTGGCGACCTGCAGCGTCTATCGGTTGCAACGTGGCAAGACGGAATCGCTGGATCGACGATCGATGATGTGACGATCGAGTCGTCTGACCCGAGCATCGTCAAAGTGGTGGGGCAAACCCTGCACGCGGTTTCTGATGGCGTCGCGACAGTGACGGCCACCACGACCGACGGGCGGACCATCGCGACGGAAGTGACGGTCGGCGGTACGAAGGAGCCTCATCGGTGGAGCTTTCGAAACGATGTGCAAAGCGTGCTGGCAAAACAGGGCTGCAACATGGGTGCGTGCCATGGGGCTTTGGCCGGCAAGGGCGGATTTGTGCTGTCGTTGCGTGGGTACGACAGCAACGCGGATTTTCATTCCATCACTCGGCAAGCACGCGGGCGCCGAATTGAAATGGCCGATCCTGGCCGCAGTCTGTTGCTCGCGAAACCAACCGGAGCTTTGCCACACAAAGGCGGCCTGCGTCTGGACACAAATTCGCGAGACTATGAGATATTGGCCCAGTGGATCGCCAACGGTGCCGCGGCTCCTTCCGAAGATGACGCGTTGATCGAGAAGATCACGGTGACGCCAGAGAACGCAAAGCTGCATCCCGAAGATTATTCTCAAGTACTCGTGACCGCTCACTACGACGATGGCACCTCGAGGGACGTGACTCATTGGTCGCAATTCACCGCCACCGATGAAGCGGTCGCGGGGGTGGATGAAACCGGGCGAGTTCAGATCAATGGAAGCGGCGAAGCAGCGGTGTTGGTTTGGTATGCCAGCAAGGTCGCTTTGGCAAGAATGACGGTGCCCTATCCGAATCAGGTTGCGGCGGAGGTTTACGCGTCAGCACCTCGTCGCAATTTTATCGACGACCTGAATCTGCAGCAGCTTCAAACACTTCAGTTGCCACCGTCTGCTCCATGCGATGATGAAACATTTCTTCGTCGTGCGACGTTGGACACCATCGGGCGGCTACCGACCAAGTCTGAAAGCGAGGAGTATATCTCCGCACCGAAACATCAGCGTCGTGATGCGTTGATCGACCAATTGCTCGCGGCGGAATCGTTCACGGATTACTGGTCGTACAAATGGTCCGACGTGTTGGTCATCAACGGGAACAAACTTCGTCCGGTCGCGGTCAAGTCCTATTACGATTGGCTGCACGACTGCGTCCGCACGAACAAGCCATGGGACGTTCTGGTTCGCGAGATTCTGACATCCACTGGCAGCAGTGCGACCAACGGTGCCACCAACTTTTTCGCGGTCAACCAAACGCCGGAAGATATGACCGAAAGTGCTTGTCAATCGTTCTTGGGATTGTCGATCGGATGTGCGAAGTGCCACAACCATCCGCTTGAGAAATGGACAAACGACCAGTACTACGCCATGGCGAACCTGTTTTCACGAGTTCGGGCAAAAGGCTGGGGCGGTGATTCGCGAAACGGTGATGGCGTGCGGCAACTGTATATTTCGACGTCTGGCGAGTTGGTGCAACCCAATCTCGGTAAAGCACAGCCGCCCGCTCCGCTCGATTCCGAACCGATGGCGTTTGACGATCCCCGAGATCGCCGGGAAGTCTTGGCTGAATGGTTGACCGACCCAGCCAATCCGTACTTTGCACGCTCGATCACCAATCGCATTTGGGCAAACTTCTTTGGTCGAGGGTTGGTTGAACAGGTCGATGATCTTCGGCTGAGCAATCCCGCCAGCAACGAGGACCTGCTCAACGCGGCGGCCCAGCACCTGAGTGATTCCGGTTTCGATCTCAAGACGTTGATGCGAACGATCTTGCAAAGTGAAACCTATCAGCGGAGCAGTTTGACGGTCGAGGGAAACCGCGAAGATCCGAAGTATCTGAGTCACTACGCACCTCGACGTTTGATGGCGGAAGTATTGCTCGATTCGATGGACCAGGTTTTGGGGACATCAACGTCGTTCACCGAGATTGCTTTCGCGGGTGCCGACAAGCAGAAGACGGATTTCTACAACGCCGGCACACGAGCGATTGAGCTCTACGATTCCGCTGTCGATTCATATTTCCTGAAAACCTTTGGCCGCAATCCTCGCGAGATTGTTTGTGAGTGCGAGCGTGATGCCGAGCCGTCGATGGTTCAGGTCCTTCACTTGTCCAATGGTGAAACGTTGAACCCCAAGTTAAACGATCCGGCGAGTTTGCCCAGTCTTGCGGCAGCCGAAAAGTGGGATCGTGACGAATACCTCGACGTCTTGTTTCAAAGGGCGTTGTCTCGAGTCCCGACGGCGGCGGAGCGTCAATCACTTGTTTCGGTGATGGACGAATACGGAGAGGACCAAACCACCGCGATGCGAGACGTCGCTTGGAGCGTTTTGACCAGCGTCGAGTTCACCTACAACCATTGAAGCGATCCCCGATGAGAACTCACTGCATCTTTTTGTTGTTGGCTGTTTGCTGTTCTTCGATGAACGCTTTCGCGGTCGACTTTGTCGAAGACGTGGCACCGATTCTGCAAACATATTGCGTCGGGTGTCATGCCGAGGATGATGCGCAGGGCGGATTGGCGATGGACACGCACGCTGCTTTGATCAGCGGTGGTGACTCGGGGTTGGCACTCACCCCGGGTGTTGTATCGAGCAGCCGAATGTTTCTGATGGCATCGGGCAAGCTCGAACCGGTGATGCCACCCGATGACATGGAAGGCCCAAGCGAAGAAGAACTTGCGATCTTGGCTGATTGGATCGAAGAAGGTGCGGAGGGCCCGGACGGAGACATGCCGATTCGTCGCGAACTGAAAACACCGAAAATTTCGCCTTCTTCCGATGCGAATTTGCCAGTCACCGCGATTGCTCGCTCTAGCGATGGTGCATGGCATGCGACTGCGACGTTTGGGGCGATCACTTTGGTCAACGTCGCCAGCGGCGAATCGATGGAAGTTGCGAATCCCAGGGGCAAAGTCAATTCACTTCAATTCAATGGTGATGGCACGCAACTGCTGGCCGCATCGGGGCTGACCGGTGGTTACGGACAAGCGACCTTGTTCAACGTGGCCGATGGTAGCGTGCGTCAGGAGTTGGTTGGTCACCGTGACGTTTTGTACGCGGCTGAGTTTTCGCCTGACGGAAAGCGAATCGCAACGGCGGGCTACGACCGGAAGATTCTAATTTGGGACACGAGCAACGGTGAGGTCGTTCAGGAATTGCTTGGCCACAACGGCGCGATCTTTGATCTCGCGTTTTCTCCGGATGGCGCGTTGCTCATCTCAGCTTGCGCTGACGAAACGGTCAAGGTTTGGGATGTGGCGACCGGACAACGCTTGGACACTCTCAGCCAACCCGAAGGCGAAGTGAATAGCGTTCTTTTCTCAAAGGACGGACGGTGGATGTTGGCAGGCAGTGCCGACAATCGTCTTCGAGTTTGGAAGTTGGTCTCAAAGTCAGAGCCCGCGATCAACCCGATTGTGCAGACCCGGTTTGTTGATGAGTCACCAATATCGGGGATGACGCTGACTCCCGATGGCCGCGGTTTGGTGATCGTCAGTGAAGCGGGCAATGCCAAGTTGCTTCGAACCGATGATTGGTCTGTGGTTGGAGCGATGGAGCCACTGGCCGAAACACCCAGTGATCTGTTTGTGTCCGCGGACGGGACCAAGGTCACCATCGCGCTGATGGATGGCCGCGTTGTGGACCGAGTCCTGCCTGAGATCATGCCGCGAGGCACCGGACCGAAACGCACAATGTTGGAGCCTGTTTACTTGGATTTGGGACCTCTGGTCTCTTTGGAGGAGTCGAAGCTCGATTTTATCGATGGTGTCGCCGACGTCGGGCGTGGTTGTGAGGTCACCGGATCGCTGACAACGATGGGCGAAGAAGACTGCTATCGATTTTCCGCCGGCCGTGGTGAAGCGTGGATGATCGAAGCGGATGTGACTTCGGGGGACCTGGATCCAAAAATCGTTTTGTTGGATGAAGCTGGTCATCCGCTGTTGCGAACCAGGTTGCAAGCGATTCGAGACACCTACTTCACTTTTCGCGGCAAGAACAGCGGCCAGGTCAATGACTTTCGATTGTTTGGTTGGCAAGAGATTGGTTTGAATCAATACCTCTATTCCAGTGGTGAGGTCACGAAGACATGGCGACATCCGCGTGGTCCGGACTCCGGGTTTGACGTGTATCCCGGGGCCGGAAATCGGCACACCTATTTTGGCACCACTCACACGACACATGCGTTGGGGGAACCCGCCTATGTCGTTCGCGAATTGGGACTGGGCGAGAAACCGGAGCCGAATGGATTGCCCGTGTTCGATGTGTTCTATGAAAACGATGACGATCCGAGTCGTATGGCGGGTGAGTCCAGTCGGTTGGATTTCGTCGCTCCACGCGATGGGGATTTCACCGTTCGTGTTGGCGATACTCGCGGGCATTCCGGCGATGATTTTCGGTATCGACTGCGAATTCGACCGGCGGCACCATCGTATTCGGCGTCGATTGGCAAAATGAACGCCAGCATTCCGGCCGGGGCAGGCCGCAAGATCGACTTGAATGTTCAACGCATTGATGGATTCGACGGACCCGTCACGTTTGAAATTGGGGATTTGCCGTCGGGTTGGCACTCCAATTTCCCCGTGGTTGTCGAAGCCAACCAGCGTTCTGCCGAAGGCGCGATCTTCATTCCAAGTGGAACGCAAACTCCTGCGGGAAAGGTCGATTTGCAAGTCACGGCCAAAGCGGAGATTTTGGATCGCCGCGTTGAGCGGCATGCGGGAACGATCACGGGGCTGACCGTTGGAACGCCACCCAGCGTGATTCCGATGATTCAGCCCGTCGATCGAGACGTTCCGGAAAACGAAGATTGGACGCTCGTGATTCCTCGCGGCACAACCGTATCAGCGCGGATTGTGCTTCGGCGCGGCAAGGATACGAAAGGTAAGGTGAACAACGGCGAGATTCGATTCGGGAAGGAGGGCAGCGGACACAATGCCGCCCATGGTGTCTACGTCGACAACATTGGGCTGAGCGGTTTGCTGGTCCTGCCCAACGAGAACGAACGAGAGATGTTCATCACGGCCGATCCGGTTGCGGCCTTGGGAAAACGATCGTTCTTCCTGATCGCAGAGACTGACGGTGGTGTGGCTAGTTTTCCCATCACGATTGATGTTCAAGATGCAGCCACGCTCAGTGCTTCCGCCGAATGAACTTTTTGGTGTCCAACGTCATCCAACCATTCGGGGAATTGATTCTCTGTCCTTCCCGAAATAGACAGGGGTGTTGTTGTTACTGGAAAGCTGCATTTGCATTGTCAAAGAATGTCTGTTCGACGTTGGACCCAAATCTGTTTCGTTTCCACGTTGCTGTGGTTCGTGATGGCGGAATTGGCAAGTGCGGCGACTTTTGCGAGTTTCTCCGCTTCCCGCCACAATCGTTTTTTAGGCGACGATTCTCTGAATCCCGATTTCTGGTTGGATCACTCTTTGCTGACCGGCGTGGCAGTCCGGCGTGCCGTGCTGATCACGCCGCTGCACTACGTCACCGCAACTCATACGGGGATGATCAATCCGACGTTTGTGGCCGCTGATGGGACGCGGCACACTTACACGGCGGAGTCATCCACTGTGTTGCAAACGACATTGCAAAATGATTTGGTGCTGTCGAGTGGCACAACACTCATGGCCGGAACGGTTCATAACAGCGATTTGTTGCTGGTGACATTGGATGCACCTGTGCCGGCGAGCGACGGGATCACGCCAATGCCCGTTTTGGGAGGTGGGTACTTTGACATGCTGGGCCGGAGCATGATCGTTCAAGGTCAAAACTCACAGTTCGGTTCCGACACGATCGACTTCACTCAAACGGTGAGGCTTAACACCGGTGCAATCACAGAGTCGGTCATCTATCGGTGGGATCATCCTCTAGGCGGAGGCGGCATGGATGAACTCACCTTGGTTGGTGGTGACTCGGGTGAAGGCTCGTTCGTTGAACATGGTGGCGAGTATCTTTTCACGGGGACGAACATGGGCATCTACACCGATCCCGATACGTCGGAAAAGTTCAGTTTCAACAACTTCGTTTCGCCCTACGTGGATTTGATTGCCTCGGAAGTCGCCGCGGATGGTTTTTCGATCAGGGTCGTTGCCGTTCCCGAACCTTTGATGGCGTTGGCGATGCTTACAACGATGGGCTTTGTATGGGGGCGACGACGTACCAAGCGATCCCAACCGCATGGACGAGTGAGGCGAGCAAAACCATCAGATGCCAAACCGCGTGCAAGTAAGGAGCTCGTCGGTCGTTCATGAGAAAGACGGTTCCTAAGCTGTAGAGGACACCGCCAATGAACATCGCGTATGCGAGTTCGACCGGAACGTTGCGGATCAACGGAATGGCAGGCAGCCAACCAAGCAACAAGTAAGACACGACGCTGATTGAATGCAGCCGGTGCATCCTCACAGCTTTATTGAAAAAGCCTGCCAACGCGGCCACCCACATCGCCGTCAGCAACGGGATTCGCCAGCCATCGGGTGAGTAGGCGTAGGCGATCGGAGTGTAGGTTCCGATGATCATCAAATAGATCGCCGCTTGGTCACACGCACGAAAGCGATCGAGCCAAGGTTGTTCCAAGTACACATGCGACAAGGTCGAGCAAACAAAGGTGGTCACGACCGACGCGGCATAGACACCACAAGCGATCGCCAATCCAGGTTCGCCCGCCGATGATCGGACCAACGCAGCTCCGACGATACACCAAAGCGCCGCCGACAAACCGTGCGTCCATGCGTTGGCCCATTCCTGTTCGGGCTGAATCGGTGGTGCATCAAAGGTGTGATCCAACGTCTATTTTCCCTTCAGGAGGTTTTCGTCACGCAGCCAACGTAAACACAGTTCAGGCCAAAGGTCGTCGGCTCGACCGTCCATGCGACCGCCAAAACCATGGCCGCTCCCCGTGAACACGTGCAATGCCGATGGCACGCCGGCTTCGTGCAATTTGGTAAACGTCGTCACGCAGTTCATCACCGTCAATCGGTCGTCTTCTGCGTGGGCCAAGAACATGGGTGGTGAATCTTCAGTGATCTCAATTCCATTCAGTTCATCGGGTGAGTCTTCTTTGACAAGCCATGCGGGATAAATGAGACAGGCGAAATCGGGCAAGCGAATCTGTTGATCAGCATCATCGATCGCATCGTACTGACGTTCCGTGATCGTTGCGGTACGACATGCCGCCTGGCCGCCAGCGGAGAAACCCATCACGCCAACTTTGTCCGGAGTTTCGCCGGTGACTTTGCCAGCTCGGATCAGGGCGATCGCCCGCTGGATGTCTTGGACAGGTGGTTTCCATTTCGGTTCCATTGTCCGAGTCGGCACGCGATACTTTAGAACAACGCTGGTCACGCCGCCCGCGACCAACTGCTCGGCGATCTCGGTGCCTTCCAAGTCCCAAGCCAAAATCGAAAACCCACCACCCGGGCAGACGACAATGACGGTCTTGGACGGATTGCCGTCTGTATCTTTGGCGGGAAAAACATGCATTTCTGGCGTGGACACATTGCCCAAACGCATCAAGCGTTTTCCGCCAATTTTGTTGTCTGTCGGTTTGGTGAGGTCGGCTTCCGGTTCAGTTGGTGCGTCCCACTTCGGTGGATCCGATGGCCAGACGGGAAGTACGTCGCTGGGGTCGGCTCCATAACAGTCGGCGCAGACACCAGTGGCGGACGCCATCATCGCGATCAGAGCGAAGCTCCAAAGCCAATTTCGTTTGGCCAAGCCAGTCGTTTTCATTGCGAGCAAATCTGTGTGGGGGATTCATTTGGGAGATAGGCCGACATCGTAACCCATGCGTCGATCACGCGCGGCTCCACCAGAATCGGACCAGGTCGGCGACCTGCTCGCCTTCGATTTCGTCGCCGAGCATCAACTCGTCCGCGAGTGCTGCGATCGCCGACCAGCACGGATCTGACGCGACGATTTTCCGTAGACGGACGATGGCTTCTCGCATCAATCGGATTTGTTGAGCCGCTTGAGGTTTGAGGGCCGCCGCGCACAACTGGGCTTGCTGCCAATCGCTCTGCCAAGCCCGTACGTCCAACAACTCCTCGTCACCGCTTTGGTACACAAACTCGGCAACGGGTCCCGCTAGGATCGTCAGCAATTCACGTTGGCGTTGCCAGTTGTCACTTGGGTCGACGCGTCCCCAATTGACGATGCAGTCGCCAAATCGACGTGATAAGTCACCGTCTTCATCATCGAACATGGACGCTTGGGAAAGCGTGACTCGGTCGATTTGGGCTCCCAACGCGCAACCAACGATCGCGTGACCGGCCTCGTGATAGGCAGTCACCAATTCATCGTCATCGTCTGGCCAAGTCCAATCCAAGACAGCTACCCGTACTCGCGGTTCGTATCGCGAGACATCCTAGTGCATCGTCCCGCGATCGTCTCCGGGGGCGGCAGGCGTTCGAGGCGATTGGCGGCTAGGCAGGGCGGCTGATTCGGTAGTTCTTTGTGCGGACAGCGGATGTGTGATCTCGCATGAAAAAACCGCCGCAAGTGATCAACACTTGGGCGGTTCAGTCATACTGTTGATGAAGCTCAGGGCCTGAGCTTCCGAAAATTGTTTCTTGGACAGAAACTCGGAGCCCGAGTTTCCGACATGTCTGTCTGGTCAAGAAGATCGGGGCCCGAGCTTGTAGAAAACTCGGGCCCCGAGTTTTAAAATCAACTAGTTCAGCATTTGCTTGACTTCGGACATCACAGCAGCGACGTCGATCTTGTCAGCATCGAACTCGTGACGTGCGACGACTTGCGAGTCGTTGGCGATCACGACAGTGATTTGTGCGTCGTCGGACAATTTGTAGTTTGCAGGACCATTCTTATCCTTGGCAACGACGACCGGCACATTCTTAGCAGCCATCTTTTTGCCTTCGCTTTTCATGCTGTCAGCCTTTTCGCCGAACAGAGTGACAAAGCTTTTCAGTTGTGCGTCACCGTTTGAGGCGACGGCGGAGTCAAGTTCCTTGACCAACTTCGCGACGGGTTCGCTGGTTTGGCGAGCGAAGACCATGACCATCGGACGCGAGCCGTATTTGCAGCGATAGCACAATGCTTCGCCGGCTTCGACACCATCATCTTCTGCACCAGCGACCTTGGTCACGTAGAACGCGCCGATTGGATCACCTTGGCACAGTCCTTTGTCAGCAGTGGCAGGGTCTGCGGCGAACGCAGCAGGGATTGCCATTGCACAGGCCAGGGCAGCAGTCAAAAACAAACGCGACATCAAGCTTCTCCGTTTGAAGCGGGGATACTTCGCGAGATCAGACGATGTTGTCCGATGCCTCGCAGGAAATAGGTCTATTACTGAACAATGACGATCAGAACGATTTGTCCGCCATTGCACGCCCAAAAGTCGCCAAAATTCGACGGCTTCGGCGGTTGCTGTTCATTATTCCACCGCCGAATCGCTTCGGCTAGTGACGATCGCGTCAATTGTACCGCGACGACTACCGCGATTGGGTTCAAACTGATGGCAACGTTTACCCCAGACGCACAATTGCGTTGAAGGTTACAGAGTGTATCAACTCTTTACCCGAAAGGAATTTCCAATGAATTTCGCTCGTACCATTGCCGCAGTTGCGGTTGCCGTTTGTATCTCGTCCGCTTCGTCCGTCAGTGCTTGTGGCCTTCTCGGCTGTGGCAACGACTGCTGCGACGCGGCTCCTGTTTGCTGCGAAGCTCCAGCACCTGTCTGCTGCGAACCTGCTCCCGTTTGCTGCCCTTCAGCACCCGTGAAGGTTTCCTGGTGCGTCCAGAACCCTTTGACTTGCTGCCCCGTTGAAGTCAGCGCCTGCGTTCCTGCTTGCTGCGAAAACGTGATCCCAGAATTGGTTTGCTGCAAAAAAGGTTTCTTGGGTCGCAAAGTCATGACCTTCAGCTTCCCTTGCTGTGACACTTGCGTGGACGTTGTCTTCACGCCATTGGGCCGCGTCATCGTTCGCGACTGAAATTAAGTTTGGTGGCGAGATCACACATCGGCCACAATTGAACCACGTCTCTCAGACGACTACAAAGCCGGTTGATACCATCAGCCGGCTTTTTCTATGCGCAGTGCCATGTCCAACGATCCAGTGTCCAGCGAATCACCATCCATCGTTTGCAAAATCGCGACCCAGCAGCAATGGGAGCAGATGCAAGCCACCGGAAAGCTTCCCCCGGCACCGATCGATGTCGCGGACGGCTTCATTCACTTGTCCACCGAGGAGCAAGTCCCCGGAACATTGGCGGCTCACTTTGCCGGCCAACGCGGTTTGGTCGTGCTGCACATTCGTGTCACTGACATCGACGACAACCTACGCTGGGAAAAATCTCGCGGCGGTGAACTGTTCCCGCATCTCTATGCCGATTTGTCGGTCTCGGCGGTGGAGCGAGCGGAATCGGTCTCTGCATGAGCCACGACGCTGGAACCGGCCTCGCCACCGGCAGTGGTTCGGCGTGACGATTGGATCGTCCATCCGCAGAATCGTATCCAAAATAGTCCGACACTGACGCATGCGAGCATGAGAACCGCGTTGAAAACAGATGCCGCTGCCAAGGCAAGAATTTCGATTATTTCGTCCCATTCCAGAGGCCAAGTCCCATACTGAGCGCCCATCCAAACTGCCCATGCAAACGTGGTTGCCGCTGCAACCGTCCCAGCGACAAGCAGCGAGAACGCAATCTGTAATCTCCGCTTCACGTTTGATGGAGGCCATTGATTGCTGACAACTGGTTTCGCGCTACAAGGCACAATGGTCCGGACCATTGTCGCGACGATCACTGCCGTTACGATTCCGAATCCAATAGCGACATAGAACCCAGCTTCAATCGAGTTCTCGCGAAGAGCCAATCGTGCAATTCCGAAAGTCAGTGCGGTCGCGGACATCAATCCCATTAAATCTCGAATCGAAACGCGCCGGGGTGCCGATGCAACCTTCATTTTCGGACGCAAGGACTTGGAGGTAATCCACTGCGACGCCATCGACAAAACGCTGAGCGTGACGCAAAAACCGAAAAGCAGCGGTGTGATATCTTCGATAACGCTGGTGGCAGGGTCAAAAGCGAAAAGACTTAATGCGCCCGCGAGCAACAAAAGGTTGGCAACGACAGTGCCTGCAACAAAGACCGCAGTGAATGCAAGACGCTGAAATAATAGCAATGGAACGAATACCGCAAGCCCGAATGCGGCGATCATCGGAATGCACATCAGTCCGAAGACTGCGGTGAACACCGCTTGAGATATCGGGTGCGGAAACGAGTCGCCATTCAGATAACCTAAAACTGCGGCACCCCAAACGACACAAACGCCCAGCCAAACCACGAGTCCGAGCAAGCCAAATGCCAAACTTCGCCAGTCAAGAATGCGAACCGCGATACGCCAATCAGTGGCCTGAGGTTGGGTGGTGACGTCTGAATTGTCAGTCATGACATGACTCGCTATGTCAACTGTCCGTCGAGTAGGTTTGCGTCCGGTGGCGAAAACTTCAGGTCTCTGGAATGAGGCCGCTCAAGCGTCCAGCCACAGCGTCGCAGCCAATAGAGGCCCGTGCCGAGCATTGCGACCATCACGGCTGCGTTGAACATAGACGTCATGACCCAGGCTAGTAATCCACCGATGGACCATGTCGCAAAGTCGGCAGTCGATGCCATCAGCACCAGGTTGCTGATCGCAGCAATTGCCCAAGTGATGATCACGGGGCGATATTTGATTGCCGGATCAATACAAGGAAACCCGACTTGAACTTGATAGTTAGTTGGGATGACGGCGTAGGTCATCGCGGCGGATGCGAGTCCTGACACGAATCCCGCTGCCGCCAAGATAAAGATTAAGGGGGTGATCTCGTAGGATCCAAAAAAGAATTTCCAGGCAACACAGGCCAACGCAACGGTGAGGACAAGTTCCAGCGAGGTTCCGATGGATATCGGTCTCGTTCGCTTCACAGACAGCATGTTTGGTCGGAGTGTATGCGATCTGAACCACTGAAATGCAGTGGCGATTGTGCTGACCGAGAAGCAAAAAACGAAGACTGGGGGGGCGATGCCATTCCACAACTCAGAGCGTCCGAGGGGAGCATTACCTAATTGCCTCAACAAAAGTAGCAGCAGTTCGAGATTCAACCCGATTATGACTGCGACAAAGAGTGATATTGCGAGGAGGCGTTGTGACAGCAGGAATGGGAGGAATGCCAACAGCGAGATGGAAGCAAGCAACGGCAAAACAATGATCCCAAAGATGGCAAACTGGAATGCGTAAGGTGGCCGAGGAACACCGAAGTAATCGAGCAAAGCCGAGCTAATTGAGAAACAGACAATGCAAATTGCAGGGAAGAGGGATATGCCGGCCATCCCATGCACAAAGCTTTTTGTGTCGATGCATTCAAAGTCCTCTGTCCATCGAGAAAGGAACCTGTTGGCAAGAGATTTTACGGGCTCCGATTCGCTGTCCGAGTTATCAAAAACCAATGGAAATGTCCTCAGCGAAGAGCGTTGACCGCGCCATGTCGGAAACAACCGTCCAAATGATCGTTGACCATGCCAGCCGACTGCATCAAAGCATAACAGGTCGTGGGGCCGACGAATTTCCAACCGGCCCTCTTGAGCACGCGACTCATCTTGGTTGACTCTTCTGTGATCGCGGGGATTTGATCGAGCCTTCGATAAAGCCGACGCTTCTTTGGTGCGAATTGCCACAGCAACTCGGCAAGCGACTCGTCCCTGTCCAACATGACGGTCATCGTTCGAGCGTTCTGAATTGTAGCTTCGATCTTGGCTCGGTTTCGGATGATCCGAGAATCGGTCATCAGTCGCTCGGCATCGGATGGCGTGAACTTTGCGAGCCGACGCGGATCAAATTCGGCAAAGCATTCCCGGAACGCCTCGCGGCGTTTCAAGATCGTGATCCAAGACAGGCCGCACTGGAAACCTTCCAAGCAGATCTTTTCAAACAGACCCAGATCATCCCGGACGGGCACGCCCCACTCTAAGTCGTGGTAGCGGATGTAGTCCGTGTCGGTGCCGCACCATCCGCAACGAGCATTGCCTTCTTCGTCGGTGAGGAGATCCTGTGGCAATGCATTCACCTGTCAATCGTTTTGCGAACAGCATTCGCACAGCGTGCTCTTCGCTCACGCGATTTAAAGTTGCGTTTTTTCCTCGAATGGCCAACGGCCTCGTTCAACATAGCCAGGGGCATCGCCCCTGACGCAGAAAAACACGCCCCTACTTTGGCCAACGGCCCAATTCAATTCAGAACGTTTGGGTTGATGTTGGCCGTTGGCCAACCAATTTCCCTTCGTTCTCGATCCCTGGGGCGATGCCCCAGGCTACGATGACGAAGGCCGTTGGCCAACAAAACCGAATGCAAAAGCGCAACTCTAAACTAACGCCGCGGGCTAGTTAATCGACGCGTCACGCTCACGTCCAATACCGTCGGCAAAACCGCTTTACAGCAACGATTCGCCGCGAGCGTAGCGTCCGAGGGTTTGCTGGTATTTCTTCTTGCCCTCTTCGACGCTTTGGCGAATCGCTTTGGTGCTTTCCTCGCTCTCTTTGCGAAGTTCGGCGATCATTTGAAGCGATTCGATTTGGAACCCGCTGATCGCATCGACCAGTTTCTGCACCGATTCGGGATCGATCGTGCTTCCGTAGCCCGCTTTCAATGCAGCACGTTCCAATTCGCGACCCAGACCAGCGATGTCTTCCAGTCCTTTGTTGACGCCGTCCTTCATGGCCTCCGTGGCCTGGGTGACTTCGTGCAAACCATGTTGGCTGGTGTAAACCGTTCCCAAAATCGTGAAGACGTGTTCGTTGGTCGTGAAGAAGGTCACGGCGCGGCGGAACACACGTTCTTTGACGTCGTGGGTTTGCTTCAGTTTTGTGATCAGCGTTTCTCCGACGTCGTAGCCGATCTCGAGGTTTTCGGCGATGTCTTTGAGCAACTGATACGTCTTGTCTTCTTCTTCGAATTTATGGCGAGCTTCGTCACGTTGAAGTTCCAATTGGCTCTTGCCGGCTTGATCTTCACCGGTGTAGTTGTCGAGAGCTTCTTGTGCGGTCGCCAACCCATCTTTGGCGGCTTCCAAGATCGGAGCGTGGGTGTCCAGCAATTCGCGAGCGAGCACCTCGGCTTCTTTCAATGCGAATCGGAAGTCGATGTACGCGTCCATGATTTGTTCTTCGACCTGCAACGCGTCTTTGGTGTCCTTGGCGACTTCGCCGTAGACTTCCGCGATTTTCTCGAAACGATCGCTCGGCGTACCGCGGCGGATTTTCATCCACCAGTTCGACACTTTTTCGGTGCCGCTGATCTTTCCGTCGTCCAGCTGCGAGATGAGACGTTTGCTGTCCTCGCGTACTGAATCGAACATCTGCGTGATGTCCATGTAGCGGTTGCCGATTTGAACCGATTCGATGTTGTCTCGGACGAGTGCGTTGAACGCGCTCATGTGTTTGATCACGTCTGCGATCGCGAGCACCTTGGCTTCGTCGAGGTGCCGGACACCTTCGAGCAGGCTGATCAATTCTTGCGGAGCAGTGTTCTCGGACGTCCCAAACTTCTTCAGCGTTTCGAGAGCACTGTCCAGATATTGCCGCATGGACTGAGTGTCACGCTGCGTCGCTGGAGCGGCCGACGTGGTTTGTTGGGCGGACTCTGCCGGAGCGGAGGCTTTGGCTTGCTGGCTCATGACCAAGAACTCGTGCGTAAAATTAGTAACGTGAAAAGGAAACTCTGCCGCGGAGGAACGATCCGTTTCAGGAGCGTCCGCCGAACGATTGTACCACTGCCGTGATTGGCGAATTTTGCCACCAATCGGGGCGCATCAAACTGATCTCAAAGTTGAAACGTGATATCCAAACAAAATGGCCCTCGATCTCGAAAGTCATTGGGCCGGCGAAGTTGTTTCATGGGCATCGGTTCCTAGATTACGTTGCGGTGCAACCAGGGGCAATCATACGAAAGCTGAACAGACCACTCCCGCGATGACGCAACCGGGCGATACAATCCAATCATTGTCGAAAGCCGCATCCTCGGTTCGACAGCCGAAATCAGCGCCCCGAAGTTGGCAATGAAAAGCCTTCTTCATTCAACGCCAACCACTCTTCACAATTCTTTTCGTCATGGCCAACGCTCAAGCACAAGCGACCGCACCGTCGACCATGGAACAGCTGCGCGAACGCCGCGCCGCGACCAAATTACCTGGCGAAGACCTGACGATTGCAGAAACACTGCGGGTCATGGATGTCGCTCGTGAATTGCGAGATCGCCGCACCACCGCGGAGGAGATGTTTCGTTCCGACGACGTCCGTATTCAATTGCGTGAAAAGTTGATGCGAACCGCAGCGATGTCGGGAGATCACGTCAGCGAAGCGGAGATCGATGCCGCGATCGATCAATACCTTTCGAATCTTCACACTTACGAAGAACCCAAGCCTGGACTGAAAAAGTTTGTCGCCTATTGCTGGATCTGGCGGACACGGATTGCCATGGCAGCCACCGCGGCCGCCGCTGCGGGAGCTTGGTATTTTTTTACGTAAACGTTCCACGCGGTCGGTTCCGATCCGATCATCACGCCACAACATTTGCAAACGTTCCTTTCGCCCCCTCGTCTCGCCATGCCGCTGACCGGACCCACCGTCCATCAACAATTGCTGGCGGCTTACAACCAAGCCGCAGCGAAACTGGAGCAGCTTCGTTCTCAGTTGGGGCAATTCCAGTCGGAGCAGGACTCGCTGCAGAACCAGCGTGACGAGACGTTGCGCAGTTTGGCTCAGCACTACTTGCCCGAATTGACTCCCGAAGCGATTCAGGAAACGTGGTCCGAGGTGCGGGCATCGATGTCCGAGATCTTGCTTCGCAAACAAAATCACGAGCGGCGATTGCACGAGGATCTCGAGGCCGACACACATGGGCGCGAAACGCAGGAAGCCGCACTTTCGCAATTGAATGAATCCATCGCAGCAGCGGAGGCCAAGCAGGAAGAATTGATCGCGGCGGTGGAGCAAACGCTTCGAGACAACCCAAACTTTGTCGCCCTATCGGACCGAGCCGCGATGGCCGAGGCTGCGCTCGAACGAGCGGAAGCGAACTTGGACGAGATCAGCCAGGACGCCGCTCGTAAGTTGCCGGCCTACGAAGAGTGCAACCTGTTCTGCTATCTGAGGGATCGGAAGTTTGGGACGCCGGAGTATGCCCACCGCGGATTCACTCGGCGGATGGATCGCTGGATCGCAAAGCTCAACAACTATCAAGAATCCAAACGCAACTACGACTACCTCACGACGACCCCTGAAACGATGCGGACGATCATCGCGGAAGACCGTGAGGCTCTCGAAACCGTGATGGAGGAATTGGAGCGGCATCGTGATGACGCCGCCGCGGAGCACGGTCTGGATCAACATCTTCGTGAGGTGCGTGCGCTGAATCGGCAGCGTGATGCAACGCTGAAGGATCTTGACGAGTGGACGCAGCGTTGTGAGCAAACGCAAGCCAAATTGACCGAGCTTGAGACGCCGCAGTGTTCTTACTACCAAGAAGCAATCGAGTTGTTTCGTGAAATGCTCGATCGGACTGACACGCACGAATTGCGGCAGCAAGCCCGGCGGACTCCTGAGATCACCGATGATCAAATTGTTGCGTCGTTGCGTGGGATCGAGACCCGGATGGACCAGACGGAATTGTCGAGCAATCGTCATCAAGAGGAGATGATGGAGCAGCAACAAATCCATCAAGCGATTGGTCGCTTGATCCAGCGATTTCGTGCATCGGGTTACGAGCAGGCTCGTTGCCAGTTCTCCGACATGCTCGACGTGTTGACTCCACTGGATCGAGCCCGCTCAGCACACGATGTGGATGATCTTTGGAATTCGATCCGCCGGATGCAAAGCTGGGGGCCGACCGCGATGGATCGGGTTACGAATGTCGCGACGCACCCGATGACGCAAGTTCTGGTCAATGCGATGGCTCACGCCGCGGCTGGTGCGATGAGCGAACACGCTCGCCGGGCTGGTCGTCGCACCCGTCGGCGTCGATAGCCGGCAGGAAACAATTGGGGCGAAACGGTTGCCTTATCATCATGTTCTCAGCCATTCGTCGCTTTCTTTCAGGTCAACGTCATGAAGTTTTTGTCAGCGGTTTGGTGTGACCTGTTGCTAGCGAACTACGAGGTCGATCCCGGTGTGCTTCAGCCGTTTGTGCCCGCTCGCACTTCGCTGGACGATTTCGAAGGGCGGCACTATGTCAGTCTCGTTGCATTCCGGTTCGAGAAGACATCCGTCGTTGGTGTTCCAGCTCTTTTTCACCGGCGGTTCGAAGAAGCCAATCTTCGGTTCTACGTCAAACCAGACCGAGATCCGTCGCTTCGGGCGGTGACGTTTATCAAAGAGATTGTCCCGAGCCGAATCATTCCGTTGGTAGCCAACAACCTCTTCGACGAGAACTACGTTCGGCTTCCGATGAGCCACGGTGTGGATGAACAGTCCTGTTGGTATGCATGGGGAGACCAGCAGTCACAACGATTTTTAGCGACCATCGGCAGTGAACGCAGTTTGCCAGCTCCCGGTTCATTTTCTGAATTCATCACGGAACACTACTGGGGCTATGCGAAAGGTCCAAAGCGAACGCTTGAGTACGAAGTCACTCATCCACAGTGGCCGTGCAGCGAAGTCTTAGGCCACCGCATCGAAATTGACTTTGGCCGAACATACGGCGAGGAATTCGCTTTCCTCGATCATGCGACCCCCGCCAACGTTCTTTACACGCCCGGTTCCGAGGTCACTGTTTCGTTCCCGCGTCGAGTTTGATTGTTTCACTCTTGGTCGTCGGTGATGTCTCGATTCAGAAAACGTTTGGTTCGTTCCGCTGCCGTATCGAGCAGCGCATCTGTTTTGTCTGTCGCGGTCTTGGATAGCTTCTCGGCATCCATTTTCTTGACAGTCTCGATTGCTTTGTCGGCGGTTGCTCCGAGCACGGGCTGGACTTCGTCTGCAAAGGCTTGGAAGCGAGCTTCGACGCGTTCGGTTGTCTGGATGCCACGCTCAACCTTCGGTAATAGTCCAAACAGCAAAGTGCCAGTCGCGGCCGCCATGACCAACAAGTTGGCCGCGAGCAATCGAACAACCCAAGAGAGTTTCTGGGAGATGTCAGCGTCAGTCATCTGGATTCCATTGGTCGTTGGTTGAATTGCGGCGCGGGCGGAAATTAGCTTTCTGTAACGCCAGCAAGAGTTGAGTTGAATGGAGGGCAGAAATTTGGTGAAGACCAAGTCAGTTGTGCCATCGAGTCCCGCATGTCGGGCAATTTTGGATGCTGGGAGACACCTGCGATTGATAGCACTTCGGACATACTTCGATCGCCATCGGGACTGCTTCGGGGGCGGGATCTGACAACAGCCACTTGATCAGGCGGATCCAACCCATGATCTTCAGCATCAATAAGGTTACGCCCGCTGCGATGATCAGGCTGAATCCAGTGTCCACATTCAACAGACGAAGTGGAAGAAAGATGATCGCGATCGAAAGAAAAGCCAGTCCGAGGAACTTGAAGGCGGCGATCAGCCCAACAATCACGGAGGTAAAAAGAGTCTTTCCGATCAAGGCCAAACAACCGGAATCAAAGATTGGAGCGTCATCATCCAAGGCGGGGTTTACGTTCGGTTTTATGGGCATTTTATCCATTGTCAGTCTGCTGGATTCTTGAATGTCAACGCTCTCACGTTCGGCGGTGATTTTGGGACAGACGAAATGTTCGATCGCATTCGTCGCCAACAATCTTTCTGCCAACGGTGCTCGATGTATGTGGTCGTCGAGAGTCGTCTATTTCTTGATCGCCTGCTTGTATGATTCGACGTAGGCGTCGACCGTGATGTCTCGGAGGTGATCGGCGATCAGGTCCAAAGCCAAATCGTCCAGCTTTTTAAATCGTATGCAAGACTTTCCCATGTTCAGCTTTTTGCCGGTGGCTTTCCAAGCCGTTTGAAAAGCCGCCAGAGACTCGGCGTCACTGTAAAGAGACATGGCATAGAGCGAACAGTAATTTTTCTGCGATGCGAGTGACAGAAATGGAAGCGGTTCGGATGGCTTGCAGTGATACCCGTCTGGAAAAATGCTGTGCGGCACGTAGTAGCCGATCATGCCGTACTGCATTCCTTCCTCAAATCCGTCATTGATGTTGTTGAGGATCATCTCTCGAACCGCCTCGAGCATGACACGGCGATCCGCGGGTAGTTCGGCGAGGTATTGCTTGACGATTTTCGCGTCACTTCGCATCGGTTTGTCCTTCCGTGCGATTGCCGAGTTGATGGTGGGCATCGGATGTTCCGTCGCCGTCTTCATCCTTCACGCCCGAGTACGGATGTTCCGTGACGGCTTGCCAAGCGATCTTGCGAAACATCTGATCCAGCTCCACGTTTGGGAAAGTGGCATCTCCACCGAATGCGATGGGGGTCTTGATCTGTTCGGGAGACTCGCCGTAGAGCGTGGCATAGAACACGTAACCTTCCAGTCGTTCGAAACCGGGGCCGAGGTGCCCGAGTTGATCCTTCCAAAGTGACCGTTGCTTTCCGCCGATCACTCGGTGGACGCCTTCGATTCCCGGCAGGTCGCCGCGTAGGTAGGCTTGGGCGGCAAGCACCATCGCGTCGGAGGTCGGAAGCACGAAGACTTTGTCCGGGTATTTCCTTCGAAGGACGTCGACGACTTCGTTTGACATCGTTCGGCGTTCCGTCCCCAGTCGTTCAAAGACTTCTTCGGTGAAGAATGATTCCGACGTTGGGTTTTCACCCAGCTGATAAAGCTGAGGCCAAGCATCCGAGAGATAGAACTTCATGTCAGGATTGAATTTCAAACAGAAGTCGATCCAGCATGAATAGTATTCCGGTTTGTCATTGAAGTAGGGTCCGAACATCATCGCATCCCAATCAGCGTTGGAGATCGATGCGAGCAACTTTGGAACCGGAGATCCCTCAAACTGAAAAATCCCATTCTCTTGTTCCCACTTGTACCGCGCACTTCCGGTGATGCCTCCGCCGGTGTGTGTGTAAAGCATCGGTTGAATCCCCGCTGCTTTGCAAATTTTGGGAAGCGTGTTGAATCCCGGCGCCATGAAGCTGTGGCCGGTGGCGACGATCCTTCGCTCACGACCGGTTGGTTCAGGGAATGAAACCACGGTGTTTTGGTTGGCTGGTTTGACGTCTTCGTAGATCGCTTTGATCTCCGCCGGTGTTTTGTAGCACACCGCTTCGTCGGGGAATCGAGGTTGGTCCCATCTTGCATCTACTTTGAATTGTCGCGGTGCACCTCGTGTCGCACGATTGATGTTTGATTGTTTGCCGCGTCTTCCGAGCAACTTCTTTCGGTAAGCGGTTGCTTCCTTGGGCGACAACGTTCCATCGCGGTTGGTGTCCGCTGCGGGAAACTGTTTGTGCCATTTCTCAAGTTGCTGTTTCGTCGGTGCGGACTGGCTCCAGCCATGAGTGGTGAACAGGCAACTGGCTACCAAGACAACCAGAGTGATCGTTGCTGGCTTCATGAAAACGCTCGAGGTGGAATGATGGATGTTTTTTAGACACCGAATGACAATTGTGGGGTGAGAACAATCTAGCATTCTATTTGGGTAGGATTGAATGTGATGAGTGTCTTCTGCGATTGCATGCGCCGTGTTGGCGATCGCCACATGTCCTTCCATGAAACCGGGACAAACTCGCAGGCGGCCAATTCAAACCGACGCTGTCGAGGTAAACTGCCGGTCGAACTGACTGATCGGCTGACTGATGTCGATGCCGCGACGAACGATCCAAGACGGGAACCAAACGCGATGAAACATGTACAGCTGGTCGATCGTAGGCAGTCCATTGGGCGAGCGATGCGATACTTCGGAGGCATGTTGTGCCTGTTGCTCGTGTCCGGTTCCGCGTTTGGCGAGCAGTGCGTTCGCGTGGCCGTTTTTGAAGGAAGTGGCGTTGGACCGAGCTCGGAGAAGTTGATCAAGGCGTTGAAAGAGGACTCCGGTGATCGATATGAAATTGATCGCATCACGGTGGATGACATCGCCGAAGGAAAGCTGGCGGAGTTTGACGTGTTGGTTCATCCCGGCGGAAGCGGCGGCAAGCAAGGACGTGCACTCGGTGAAGAGGGGCGTTCGACGGTTCGTGATTTCGTTCGCGAAGGCGGTGGTTTTCTGGGCGTTTGTGCGGGTGCCTATTTGGCGACCAATGATTACTCGTGGTCGCTAGGTTTGATCGATGCGAAAGTGGTCGATCGCAAGCATTGGGCACGCGGAAACGGTGCGGTAGATCTCGAACTCTCAGAACCAGGCGTCGCGTTCTTTGCCTTGGACGAGCCCGCTGCAGAGATTCACTATGCTCAAGGACCGTTGTTGGGCCGTCGGGAATGGGACGATCCTGAAGTGCCGGACTATGAAAGTTTGGCCATCTACGCATCCGAGATTGCTAAGAAGGGAGCACCGGAAGGCGTGATGAAAGGAACCTCCGCGGCAGTTCGTTGTGCCTACGGCGACGGCCGTGTGTTCTGCTTTGGCCCGCACCCGGAACTGACCGATGGCTTGGAACACTGGATCCCGATCGTCGTTGAGTGGTTGGCGGATGAGCGGCACGCAACAAATACCACGGCGACGAGATAGTCCAACCTAGACCGACGCCATTGGTGACGAGTTGGATGTGCTGGCATTGATTGCAGTCGTTGCGAAACCCTTCGAGCCAAAAAAAAGCCACGCTCGGATGATGGGCATCCAGGCGTGGCTTTCAATTTTCAATTGAGAGTTCGTCAAGCGAACGTGTCGATCAGCGTGTCCCGCTTGCGACCCGTGGGATCTCTTTGGAGGCGACGAAGAAGTTGTCGATCTCAGCGGTTTGTTTGAGTTCGTCGTACTTCAAGCTCATTGCAACGTTCATCTTCTTTTCGATCAAAACGCTACTGAGTTCCTCTTGCACGGCTTCGAAGTCGGAAACGATGGGCTCGGTGAATCCTTGGCAACGCAGGATGATGTATTTATCACCAGTTGCGATGATCCCGCTGAGGTCACCCGGTTTCATTTGGAAGACTTCCTTCTCTACGGAAGGCTGACCACCGTGTTGTTTAATCGGCGGGACCTTGCCAAAGTTGCTGGAGGAAACTGGTTCAATGCTGTACTGGTTTGCCAACTGGCCGAAGAATTGATCGGTTGGGTTGTCGCGAGCCATCTCCCAAACCTTTTGGGCACTGCGTTGGTCGGACAGGACGCAAGCCAAGACTTCCGCACGAGGTCCGTAGTGGGACTCGAAACCAATTTGCAAGTCTTCTTGCGTGAGGGTTGTTTCGTCTTCCACCAACTTCTTCAGTGCAACGCTCGGCCACACAACGTCTTCGATGTAGACTTCGCGAGTTCCGGGGCCGCCTTCGAGAACGGCATCGAACCAACCTTGAACGTCAGCGGATCCGTTGTCGGTCATGTAGCCAAAGCTGATGGCAGCTCGTTCGATTTCGGCTTTCAAATCTTCGTTGGTGACTTTCTTTCCAGCTTTGGCAAGAGCTTGCGTGAGTAGCTTGCGATTGATCTCGCCTTCCAAAACGCTCTCGCCGTGACGCTTGATGCATTCGGCTGCAACGCTGGAGATGGAAACTTGTTGACCGTTGATGATTGCGGCAACGCCGGGGTGTTTGGCGGATGCTTGTGGATCACCCAAAATCTTCACGACTTGAGCTTGTTCTTGAAGCTGTGCGAAGAGCTGGCTAGCGGCCGTCTTCATTTTTTCGTCGCGGATTCGGTCCTTGATTTGTTCTTTGATCGCTGGCATCGCTTGTGGTGACGGTTGGCTGGCGGGCATCCGGCGAACGGCTTGCAAGAACATCCAGTGGTCGCCGACGGGCAGCAGTTCGGAAACGTCATCCACCTTCAAAGCAAATGCGGCATTTTCGATGGCTTCGTCACCCATGTAGCGGCGAATTGGGGGAATCAATCCGCCGACGCTGGCGCTGGTGGGGTCTTCGCTGAACTCTTTTGCGAGGCGTGCAAAGCTGCTTGGTTCAGCAACTGCTTGAGCACGCAGTTGGGTTGCTTGCGATTTGTCTTGCACCATCACCATGCGGCACTTGATGGCTTCGCCGTATTGCGACACGAACGCACGATTGAATTCGTCTTGTGAAACGACAACTTCGTCGGCGACCAATTTTCGCAATGCGAGCATGGGCCAAATGATTTCACGACTGTATTGGTCAGGCGTGATGTCGCGTTCTTCGTTCAGGAGTTGCAGATAGCTTTCAACGTTCAGGCCGAACTTCTTTGCAACTCGGTTGATTTCGGTGCGAACTTCTTCGGTCGTGACACCCAAGCCGCGACGTTTGCATTCCTGCATGATCAAGTGTCGGTTGATCAGGTTGTCCAGCACGTCCGTTCCGTAACGCTGAACGCTGGCGGTGGCCAACGAATCTCGCGAAATTGGATCGGCGTTGACCACGGCGACGACCGAGTTTTCGGCCGCTTCGACTCGCATGGTCGAGAAGCCACTCAGGATCGCCACGAAGGCTGCGGCGAGCAAGAGATGCCGGCGAGTGAGGTTCTGCAGGGGCGATTGTCGCAACGCCATGCGTGATTGATTCGTCATCTTCGGACATTCCTTTATCCGGGTGATTTTCGGTCCTGAAGCCGCGACTTTAGGAAAATCGCATTTTTGGCTCAAGTTCAATCAAACGACGGATTTGATAAACCAGCATCAAAATGAAGACGTCGGTTTGGCAGATTAGGTGGTCCGCGTGGTCCAGCGAGACCTGGCGTCGCGTTCTTGACCGTTCCTCAGGCGGTTGCGTTGTCGTGCTGGAAGTAACAGATGCGAGCGTGATTCGGCAGCAGTCCGCCTGTCAGGCGTTCGCCAAAAGCTTCCATTGAATCGGCAAGCAATCGCCACGATTCGGGCGAAGCGCCTTCGGGGCCGGAGGGCAATGGATCGATCGCGGTAGGTTCGTCGACAGAGTCGTCCTCTTTGAGCGGTGACAAACGAACCATTACCTGCAATGCCTCATCTTGAGTTTGATAGCTGAGTGAATACAGGTTGGCTTCGCAATTGACGTCGACGCTGAAATTCTCAGGAGACAGCAATCCGGAACCGACGAACTGCTTTCGGATCGAGATCAATGTCTTGTACCAATTCCGCATTGTCTCGCTGCCCGATTCAACGCTGCCGATCACCGAAGACCGCATTGCCTCTTCATCCGTCGGTAGCACACCATCGCTCCAGTCGTGTTGTGGGTATTCGCGTTTGCGACCTCGGACGACGGCACGTTGCAATCGAGGATCGCCAAAGTCGACGAAGAAACGAAACGGATTGGGCGATGCAAATTCTTCTCCCATGAACAGCATCGGAATCGATGGCAGCAACATCGCCAATGTCACGGCGGCGGCCTGCGTTTCCGGTGAAGTCAATTGATGCAGACGCATCCCCGTCGGATGGTTGCCGATGAAATCATGGTTTTGGATGCACACGATGGACGATCGTGTGTCGATGCGTTGCAGCATTCCATCGGTATCAAGCGTCGGCTCACTCTCACGGCCTCGATCGCCACGAACGTCACCTGCGAAGACGAAGCCTCGACGAAGTGTTTGTTCCAGATCACTTCCGGGCGAGTAGATTCGTTGGGTCAATTGTTCACCGGGTCGGACGGTGGCGAACATGCTGTGGACAAAGTCATCGCTCCACTGAGCGTCGAATCCGGTGCCGCCTTCGTTCAATGGTTTGACCATCGCGGCATCGTAGACGTTGGTTTCCGCAATCAGCCAAACGCGACGACCGGCTTGGTCTGACCATCGCCGAATCTCTTCGCTCATCTGAGTTGTGATGTGTTTGGCCGAGTCATCCTTCATGCAGTGGATCGCGTCAACGCGAAGTCCATCCAGGTTGTATTCATTGAGCCACATGATCGCGTTGTCGATGACAAATCGGCGAACCAGATCACCGCGTTTGGGATCATCAAAGTTCGGTGCCGCTCCCCAGACCGTGTTGTGTTTGCGGGATGTGTACGGACCAAACTCGGACCAATAGTTGCCCTCCGGGCCAAAGTGGTTGTAGACGACGTCGACCATCACCAGCAGTCCGCGAGCGTGTGCTGCATCGACGAATTGTCGGAACTCATCGGGGCTTCCGAATGCGGTCATGGGGGCAAACCAGTGCGTCCCGTCATACCCCCAGTTCCAGCGACCGGCACACGCGGCGATCGGCATCAACTCGATTGCCGTGATTCCCAGATCGACCAGTTCGTCCAATCGTTCGATCGCCGACAGATAGGTCCCTTGTTCGGTAAAGGTCCCCAAATGCATCTCGTAAATGATCAGCTCATCCAATTCGTCGGCGGCTGATTCAGTTGTTGCTTGAAAAGGAAATTGAGTGTCAACGATGGAAGACGGACCATGGACGCCTTCGGGTTGATACCGAGATGCCGGATCTGGCAAAGCATGCAATAGCATGTCAACATTCAGTTCGGTATTCGGATCAGCGAATGCGGCGACGTGCTCATCGCGAACAAATCGATACTGGTAGCGGGTGCCATCGACCACGCCGTCGACCACGCAGCGATGAAAGCCTCTGTCTTCACGCTGCATGCGAACCAGTCGGTCCGGCATCAGTTCCAGAACCACCTGTTTCTGCTTGGGAGCCCATAAGGTGAACTCGGCACGATTCGCACCGATCAGTCGTGTTCCCCACGGAATCGATTCGGGCAGGCTGGTTCCTTCACTGATTGCCGTTTCGTTTTCAGCCGGTGTTTCCAACAAGCCAAACCAGCGTGCGCCTTCGAGGACGCCGGATGTGCTGGTGCCGCGAGCGAGTTTCAACCGATCGATCCAACCCGCGGTGTGATGCGCGTCGGCAACGTTGCGAGCAATCTTGCGATCCGCGTTGCCGACGACCACCGATCGATATCCCGCGATCAATGCAGCGGTGTCGTTGCCGGAGTCGCCGCAGAACACGATTTGCTCTGGTTGCAACTCGTGTTGGTCGCACCACCAATGCAACGCGAACGCTTTCGATGCTCCGTGCGGAAGGACGTCGACCAAGCCATCGTTGTTGAATGGGTCGATACTGCTGACGATGCTGCAGGGAAGATCGTGAAGTTTGAGATAGGACTCGACCGCTTTGTGACAATCTTCCAATTGTTCGGCGGGAACATAGTAACTCCACTTGTGCCGGCCTTGTTTGAACGACTCTTGCAAAGTGAAGTCTTCAAGTTCACCGATAGCGAGACGATGTTTCTCAATATCGATATCGCCGAGCACTTCGTCGAGGATTTGCTCATAGGCGGATTCGCGAATGTAGCCGCCTTCACCGTCGGCTTTGTAGATGCTGACACCGACATCGCACAGGATCCACTGCGGCTTTGGTAAATCAAATTCGCCAATCGCATCGCGGACCGAATCGAAGTGGCGACCGGTGACGAAGACCAGTGGCACATCGATTGCTTCGAGTTGCTCACGAATTTGTTGCATTGACGCTACGGCGGCATCATCCCCGTCGAGCGGCAAGAACGTTCCGTCCAAATCCGTTGCCAAGACTTTTGGTGGCAAGGACGTGATGGAAACAATTCGCGAGGACGTAGGGTTGGATGCGATCGTGGAATTCATCGTGTAAGATCAGCGTTGTCGCGTGAGGATGATGTTTGAATTTTCAATCAGTTCGCTGCTCAAGGATTACAACGCACGATGACCGATTCGTCGATTGCCCGCAGTCAAGTTCCTCAGGCAGGCGTCGCGATCATTGTGGGAGAAGTGTTGTGGGATTGTTTCCCCGACCGTCAAGTCCTCGGCGGTGCACCGCTCAACGTCGCCTGGAATTTGGCAGGTTTCGGGTTGCAGCCATTGTTCGTCAGTGCTGTCGGCGATGATGACCTCGGCAACGAAATTCTTCGACGAATGCGTGAGTGGGGACTGTCCACCGACGCGGTCGCGGTGTTGCCAGGCGTCGCGACGGGAACGGTTGCGGTGACACTGGTCGAAGGCGAACCACAATACGAAATCGTTCGTGGTGTCGCGTACGATCAGATTCCGGTGCCAAGTAATTCCGTTCTGGCATCCATCCAAGATCGAATTCGCGAAGCCACCGCCGCAGGGTTCCCCTCGTTGCTTTATCACGGAACGCTGGCGTACCGAAGCCAACGCAATCGCGAGACCATTCATGCTCTTCGCGACCAATTTCTTGGTGACGACGAGACTGACCTCGATGTGTTCTTCGATATCAACGTCCGCAAACCGCATTACGATGTGGCTTGGTTGGACGATTTGATGCCAGGTGCTGGGCTGGTGAAGCTGAACGAAGACGAAATGAGCGATTTGGCTAGTCGCGAATTGTCCAGTCCGGACGATCGTCGAGCGGCGGCACGTGAATTGCTTCGTAGCTACAGCAGCCTCAAATGCCTGCTTGTGACGCTCGGCGCAGATGGTGCTGAGTGTCATTTGAGCGAATCCAGTCAAGCTAACGTCGGCGGTGGTCTAGAACCGATCACCGTGGCCGCTCCGGAACCAGATCCATTGATCGATCCCGTCGGAGCCGGAGACGCGTTTGCGTCGGTGATGATCGCCGGGCATTTGAGAAAGCTGCCGGTGGAAGAAACCCTGAAGACCGCGACTCGTTTCGCGTCTCAGGTGTGCGGCCTGCCGGGAGCCACCAGCGACCAAAAAGAGTTTTATCGGATTGATTTCACCGAAGATCCGCATTGCGTTCCAGATGACTGAACGCGTTGTGCGGACTCGGACCTTCTATCGACAGGATTACCATGAGCATGCCCGCCAGCGGGACACTTCGCGTCACTTTGCTTAGCTTGCACGGATTGATCCGTGCTCGAGATTGCGAACTTGGACGAGACGCGGATACGGGAGGACAGGTCAAATACGTTCTCGAATTAGCGGAAGAACTTTCGCGACGCGAAGAAGTTGAATCCGTCGAATTGGTCACGCGGCAAATCTTTGACGAACGAGTCGGGCCGGACTACGCCCAAGTAGAAGAAGTCATCAATCCAAAAGCGAAAATCGTTCGCGTGCCATTTGGGCCAAAACGATATCTCCGCAAAGAAGGCTTATGGCCTTACCTGGAGACCTTCATTGATCAAATGCTGGGGCACTACCGACGAGTCGGTTTGCCAGATCTGATCCACGGTCACTACGCCGACGCCGGCTACGCGGGCGCTCAATTGGCTCGGTTGCTTCACGTCCCCTATGTCTTCACCGGCCACTCACTCGGACGCGTCAAACGTCAACGGCTGATCGCGGCATCGCAAGAGTCCAAGTCTCCGAAGCCGCCTCGCGAATTGGACAAAAAGTTCAAATTCACTGTTCGCGAAGAAGCGGAAGAGTTTGCACTCGAAACCGCATCGATGGTGATCACCAGCACCGGGCAAGAAGTCGAAGAGCAATACGCCGTCTACGATCACTACCAGCCCGATCGCATGGAAGTGATTCCTCCGGGCGTCGATTTGGATCAGTTTTATCCAGTCGACGAATCGGAGCCTCTTCCGCGAATTCACGATCTGCTGACGCCGTTTCTGAAAGATTCGGAGAAGCCGATGGTCGTGGCGATGGCTCGGCCGGACGAACGAAAAAATATCGAGATGCTCGTTCGCGTCTTTGGCGAAAATCCAAAGTTCCGCGAAATGGCGAACTTGGTTCTCGTTCTTGGTTCGCGAGACGATCTTCGCGAGATGCCTACTGGGCAGCGCCGCGTTTTGACCAATGTCCTGCACCTGATCGATGTGTACGACCTGTATGGTCACGTTGCTTATCCAAAAGCACACCGCCCCAGTGACGTCCCCGAGCTGTATCGTTTGACCGCGCGGCGAAAGGGAGTCTTCGTCAATCCAGCGCTGACTGAACCATTTGGATTGACACTCTTGGAGGCCGCGGCCAGCGGCGTGCCGATCGTTGCGACCAACGATGGCGGACCACGCGACATCATCGCGAATTGTCAGAATGGTTTGCTGATCGATCCGCTATCAGCGGAGGACATTGACCACGCGTTGATGCGTTGTTTGACCGAGCCCGAACAATGGCAGACTTGGTCTGAAAACGGGATCGAAGGGTCTCGGACGCATTACAGTTGGGCCAACCACGTCGATCGCTATCTGCGTGATGTCACTGAGATCATTGAGCAGTCCGCGACTCCCGCGTTGGCGCAATCGATGGGACGAACGACGCGGCGATTGCCCGAGTTCGATCGCATCATTATGACGGATCTCGACAACACATTGACGGGCGACGATGAAGCTCTCGCTGATTTCGTTGACCTGTTGAATACGGCTGGACGTGATGTCGGCTTTGGTATTGATACCGGGCGTTCGCTCGATGAAGCGATGTCGTTGATCACAAAACTCAATTTGCCACGACCCGACGTTTTGTCGGCGGCGGTTGGAACCGAACTGTACTACGGCGAAGGACTCACCCCTGACCTATCGTGGCGAAAACAGATCAAACATCACTGGCAACCAAAGCTGGTACACGAAGTGCTCGATTCTGTTCCTGGTTTGTTCTTGCAGACCGAAAAGGATCAAACGGAATTCAAAATCAGCTACCGGATTGACCCTGAAGATTCACCTTCGGTTGCTCAAATCCGCAAAATGCTCCGCGCTGCGGGTCTCCGCGTCAAAGTCGTGTTGTCGTTGGGATCATTTTTAGACATCATCCCGCTGCGTGGCGGCAGTGAATTGTCGCTGCGACACCTGGCTTATCGTTGGGGGTTTGAACCCGAGCGATTGTTGGTCGCGGGCGACTGCGGCAACGACGAAGGCATGCTGAAGGGTGGCACGTTGGGCGTCGTGGTGGGCAACTACAGCCCCGAGCTTGAAAAGTTGCGACGTCTGCCACGGATTTACTTTGCCGAGGGCAACCACGCTCGCGGGATCATGGAGGGAATCGAATACTACGATTTCCTGAATCATATCCGGATTCCGAACGATAAGATCGAACACGAGCCCGGGAAGCATCGAACAAGCGAAAAGGCGGGTGAGGAATCGAACGAACAACAAGAAGACCAATCCGCAGGCGAAACGAATGACGACCGCAACCAAAGTCAATCTTCCGAAGCCGCCGCTGCATCCTGAACAAGAATCCGCACCAGCAGAAACCATGAACGCAATGCTCACCAACACGCTGATGCACGCGGTTCGCAACGGCGTGAAGGATTCGCGGGCACAGAGTGCGCTGAGTCGTTTGCTGCCGAAGTTGGAATCGTTTTGGGAAGTGGAGAATGTTTCCCAGCAGGAGGCCGATGAAATCCAATTGCGGATCGTCCAGCACTGGGACGATCTGTTTGGTTACCTGCTGCACTTGTACGGCGACCAATGGGATTTCTTTTACCATCTCGAACAGATCTTGCTGACGATCATTCGTGGGTGGCGGATGCGCCCGGATCAGTTGAAGGAAGACGACGAGCATCGCATCAACAACCCCGAGTGGTACCAGTCTGAAAAACTGGTCGGCGGTGCTCTCTATGTCGACTTGTTCAGCGAGAACCTCGGCGAGTTGCGGAAGCAGATTCCCTACTTTCAAGATCTCGGGTTGAGCTATCTGCACCTGATGCCGCTGTTCGCCGTCCGTCCCGGCAACAACGATGGTGGGTACGCGATCAGCAACTATCGCAGCGTCGATCCTCGCGTGGGTACCATCGACGACTTGCGTTTGCTGGCCGACGATCTTCGCGAAGCCGGCATCTTGTTGGTGCTGGATTTCGTCTTCAATCACACCGCGGATGATCACTACTGGGCGCAACAGGCCCAATCAGGAAACGAGGAGTATCAAAAGTACTACTTCATCTTTCCCGATCGCACCGTGCCGGACCAATACGAGCGGACGCTGCGTGAAATCTTCCCGACCGTTCGACGTGGGAACTTCACGTGGCACGATGGGATGCAGCAGTGGGTTTGGACAACGTTCAATAGCTTTCAGTGGGATTTGAATTATCGAAACCCTGAAGTCTTCCGAGCGATGCTGTCCGAAATGCTGTTCATCGCCAACACGGGAGTTGATCTGTTGAGGCTTGACGCGGTGGCGTTCATTTGGAAGCAAATGGGAACGAACTGCGAGAATCTTCCTGAGGCTCACACGCTGATTCGAGCCTTCAATTCGTGTGTTCGAATCGCAGCACCAGGGTTGGTGTTCAAAAGTGAGGCGATTGTTCACCCGGACGATGTCGTTCGGTATATCAGCCATAAAGAATGCCAGACCTCGTACAATCCGACGTTGATGGCATTGATGTGGGAGTCGCTCGCGACGCGAGATACCAAGTTGCTGCGACGTTCATTGGCTCGACGCCATAAGTTGCCTGAGCGGACCACGTGGGTGAACTACCTGCGTTGTCACGACGACATTGGATGGACGTTCGATGATGCGGACGCGGCAGCGGTTGGCATTGATGCGTTTGGGCATCGCCAATTTTTGAACGCGTTTTACACCGGCCAGTTTGAAGGGTCGTTCGCTCGTGGTGTGCCGTTCCAGCACAACCCTGACAATGGCGATATGCGAATCAGCGGAACGTTGGCTTCGCTCGCGGGACTGGAGCAGGCGATCGAGTCCGACCGGGATGATTGGAAAGAACTCGCCATTCGCCGAATTCTTTTGCTCAATGCAATGATGCTCAGCGTCGGCGGAATCCCGCTGGTGTATCTGGGTGAAGAATGGGGAGCGCTGAACGACTACGACTTCGTCAAAGACCCCGCAAAGGCAGGTGACACTCGTTGGGTGCACCGTCCCAAGATGCAGTGGGAATTTCTGGAAGAACTCGGTGACGACGGTTCCATCCGTGGACGCATCTATCGGTCCATTCGCAAGCTGATCGCAATTCGTAAGATGACGCCGGCATTTGGTGGTTTGGACATGGAGTTGTTGGTGCTCGAGTCACCCAACTTGCTCGGCTATGTCCGCCAACACGAAGGCAACCGAGTGATCGTCGTCGCGAACTTCTGCGAGCATGCTCAGCAAATCGATAGCAATCGATTGAGAACGGCTGGGATGGGGCGGTTCTTCGAAGACTTGTACTCCGGTCAGACCATCACGACATCGCATCCACTGACACTCGGCCCGTACGAATTCATGTGGCTGCACCGCGTCTGATTAAAACGCTCGGGGTCTGATTAAAACGCTCGGGCTAACCGGCTCAGTAGTCCTGGCCGGTGAGGCTTTCTAGCACCGATTGTTGCCAGGTCTGCAATTGATCGGTCAGGCTTTTCGCAATCTCAGATTGGTCGGCGAGCACATTCTCGGTCTCGTTCGGATCGGTCTGCATCTCGTAGAGTTGTTTGGAACCATCCGCGGAAACAACCAGCTTGTAGCGATCGTCCATGATTACGTAGTTGCCACCGAAGTCTCCCGGCTCAATTTTTGGGTGATGGAAATTGACAAAATTTCGCGTCGCAGTGCCCCGCATTAATTTCACCAGCGGCGTGGTGCCCTGTTGGGCTTCCTCGGGCAGGTAAGGATCTTGCTGGGAGTCGCGGCGGTGGTCGAAGCTCCAGAAACAAATCGGTTGATTGCGTTGCTTCATATTGCCATTTAGCAGTGGAACCAGACTCACGCCATCGAGTGGCCTTTGCGGCACTGCGACGTCCGCGAGTTCACAAAGTGTCGGCAGGATGTCCGTTGTGACGGAGGGAACCTGCGAAGTGGTCGGCTGGCTGATTTTCGCGGGCCATTCAATCAATCCCGGGACCCGGATTCCGCCGTCGTACAGGTCCGACTTTTGACCACGCAGTGGTGAGGTGACGATCCCGTCACCGGATGTGCCGTTGTCGCCGCAGTACCACAGCAAGGTGTTGTCGCGAAGTTCATTCGCGGTCAGCCACTGACGCAGGGTTCCAATCGAACGATCCATCGCCGTGATTTCCGCATAACGTTCGCAGAGCACTTCGCCGAGTGGTCGCCGCACTGGTAGCCCGGTTTCGTTGGAGGTCAAACGTGTCGTCTGGTCGGCATATTGGCTGGGAAGGTCGTCGTACAACGCCAGGTCTTCTGGCAAGCCGCTGTAGGGTTCATGCGGCGATCCATACCAGATCACGAGAAAGAACGGTTCGTCACTTGGGACCGTTTGAAGGTATTTGATCGCTTGATCGACCAACAATTCTGAGCTCTCGCCTTGGAACTGCTCTGGTGGGCCTCCGTTGTGTGACAGCCACGGGTTGAGTTCGAAAAAGTTGTCATGTGACAACCACTCGTCGAAGCCGAACGCTCCTGGGTTGGTTGGTGAAGAGGCTTTGACCGGGCCAAGGTGCCATTTGCCGAAGTGGGCAGTGTGGTAGTTCGCTTGTTTCAACAAGCTGGCAATACCGATCTCTTCGGGGCGAATCGAATAGTTTGGCGTGAACGTTCCATATCGGTTTGGATGCCGTCCCGTGATGACGCTGCCCCTCGTCGGCGAGCATGTCGGATGTGCGGCGTAAAAGCGATCCAGTCGCAGTCCGGTCGCTGCCATTTGGTCCAGGATCGGTGTCTTTAAGTGTGGGTGGCCGTTGTATCCGGTTTCGTCCCAACCATGATCGTCTCCCATCAACAGGATGACATTGGGACGATCTGCTGCGGAAACGTTTCCACTCCAGACGCCGAGCAGCATCGCGCTCACGGTGGCAACAAGCAGTGAGAAGTGGACGGCTTTTATTCGGCAGATCGAGAGGGAGGGCATCGAGGAGGGACTCCAGGGTGAGACAAACGAAGGAGAGGTTACGAATGTAACCGTTTCCTCGAGCGTATGCCCGCGTTCCCCTGACAAGCATGTCAGCCTCCTGTGATCACACGATCAGCATTGCGTCGCCGTAGCTGAAGAAGCGGTATTCGTTTGCGATCGCTTCTTTGTAGGCACGACGAATCAAATCGTGGCCGGCGAAGGCACTGACCAGTACGAGCAGCGAGCTCTTGGGCAAGTGAAAGTTCGTCATCAATGCATCGACCACGCCAAAGCGATATGGCGGCTTGATGAAGATGTCTGTTGCGCCGGTCCAGGTTGCTGCGACGCCTCGGCCATTGGTTTCGTTGCGTTTGGCAACACAGCTTTCCAGTACACGAACGCTAGTCGTTCCCACTGCGACGCATCGACCGCCACCGCTGCGACGATCATTGATTGTTTCGACCGCGTTTTCTTCGATGCGGCCCCATTCTTCGTGCATTTGGTGTTGGTCAATATCATCGACTTCGATTGGCCGGAACGTGCCAATGCCGACGTGCAGAGTGACTTCGGCGGATGCCGTTTGGCCCTTCGCAATTTCATCGAGCAGTTGTTTGGTGAAGTGCAAACCTGCGGTGGGGGCGGCAACACTGCCGGCGTCTTCGGGGTTGGTGCTGGCGAAAACCGTTTGGTAGTTCGTCACATCCGCGTCGACCATGTGTCCGTCGCGAATGTACGGTGGGATTGGAACGCGGCCATACTTGTCCAACCATTTGCCGGGCTCAATGGCTTGTGGTGGTCCGTCGAAAAATTCATTGGGCACGGGCTGGACGAGCAAGTGTCCTTGGTCGTCTCGCCCGATGACCATCAATTCGCCGCCAGCGCGAGCGTCGCGGTCGTCTAGCGTGATCGTTTCACCAGTTTGAAGGGTACCGCGAGTCTTGGTCAGCAATTCCCAAACGCCCGTTGCCCGATCGGACCGCAAAAACAAACCCTGCCAGCGTCCGCCGGTTTTTGTTCGTCTGCCAAACAACCGTGCCGGAACGACTCGTGAGTTGTTTTTGACCATCACGTCTTCGGCCCGAAGCAACTGAGGCAGATCGCGAACGTGGTGATGTTCGATCTCGCCGGATGCTCGGTCGATCACCATCAGCCGCGCGTCAACGCGGTTCTGCAGCGGCTCCTGTGCGATCAATTCGCGAGGCAGTTCGTAGTCGTAGAGATCCAGGGATGGCATGCGGAAAGACGCGTACGGACGGAGGAATAGTGTCGGAAAGAATCGATCGAACAGCATAGGGACGATCGGCGATTGTCGCGAGCACAGCTTCCGGGATCACAGCATCGCTTCGCGGTTTCAACCCAGGTTGAGATGGAGGATTCACCCAGAATTGGGGATCAGGCAATGCGATGCCATTGCAGGCGGCATCCGCGACGTATGCGACAGAGGAAGCTGATGTGCCAAATGAAAAAGGAATGGGGCGTCCAGTTTTGTCCGCTGTGCACCGGTCAGCTCGCCATGGCGGGCGACGAAAGTGGTTGGCAAAGCGATCCGCAGTCGTCGAGAGTCTTTGCATCCTTCCGCGTCGTCTCGACGAATCGGCTTGGAATCGCCATAACAGTGGCCGTTGCGAAAACCGCTGGATCACGGCGGCCCGTCTCCCACTTTTTTTCCCCCATTCTTTCAGGCAACTCGATGGAAGCCGGAATCGTCGGCTTGCCCAATGTCGGCAAAAGCACCCTGTTCAACGCTCTGACGTCCAGCGTCGCGGCTCAAAGTGCCAACTATCCGTTCTGCACGATCGAGCCCAATGAAGGGATCGTCAGTGTGCCCGATGCGCGTTTGCAACGGATCACCGATTTCATCAAGCCTCAAAAGGTCATTCCTTCCGCTTTGAAGCTGGTTGATATTGCCGGCATCGTGAAAGGTGCGGCCGAAGGCGAAGGTTTGGGCAACAAGTTTCTCAGTCACATCCGACAAGTCGACGCGATCATGCAGGTCGTGCGTTGCTTTGAAGATCCCGACGTGATTCACGTTAGCGGCCAAGTCAATCCGATCGCGGACATCGACACGATCGAAACCGAGTTGGTTTTGGCTGACATGCAGACCCTGGAAAACGCATTGGGCAAGGCCCAGCGGACCGCCCGCAGCGGCGACAAGGAAGCCAAACTTCGCGTCGCGGCGATCGAAAAATGCAACGCTCACTTGGAAAGCGAGCAACCGTTGCGGACGCTGGAATTGCCCGAGGCCGAACAGGTCGCGATCAGCAGCTATGGATTGATGACCGCGAAACCGATTTTGTACATCGCCAACGTCGACGAAAACGATCTCAACGGCGAACACGAATTGGTCGGCAAGGTTCGTGAGCACGCGGCAAAGACCGGAGCCTCGGTGGCCTGCGTTTGCGCGAAGCTCGAGTCCGAGATCGCTGAACTGGACGAAGAAGATCGTGCGGAAATGTTGGCGGACGTCGGTCTGGAAGAACCATCGCTGAACGTCATCGCTCGCGAAGCCTACCGAACACTTGGATTGCAAAGCTTCTTCACGGCCGGTGAAACAGAAGTTCGTGCTTGGCCGGTTCGCATCGGAGCGACCGCCCCCCAAGCCGCTGGTGTCATTCACAGCGATTTCGAGCGTGGATTCATCCGCGCCGAAATTTACCAGTTGCCGGAGCTGGAAGAATACAAAACAGAGAAAGACATTCGACAAGCCGGTAAACTTCGTGTGGAAGGAAAGTCGTACGTGATGCAGGACGGTGACATTTGTCACTTCTTGTTCAACGTTTGATCGTCATTCCGGCACGCATTTGATATTTGGGCACGGATTCGTTTCGGTGCCCAGACGCTGATAGCCCATGGTCCCACCGCCATCCCTCCTACTGACGGTTCTATGAACAAAATGTTGATTCCAATTCTCTTCGCTATCGGCACAGCGTTGTTTTGGGGCTGTTATGGCCCGACGATCGGCAACGCTCAGGCGCCCCGCGTCAACGGTGCCCCGCTGTGGTCGCCGTTCAAACCCTATGTCTTCATTGGGATTGCTTACCTGGTGATCGCCATCCTTGGTGGTCTGGCGATGATGGGCGTCAAAGGGGATTCGTTCAGTTTTTCGGGCGAGCACTTTGCGACGGTCAAATGGGGATTCTTGGCTGGCACTCTGGGGGCCTTTGGAGCACTCTGTTTGACAACCGCGATGATGACCAGCAAGGGCAACGCGTTGTTGGTCATGCCGATCGTTTTTGGCGGTGCGGTGTCGGTGACGGCCCTGGTTTCCGTTATTCGGCTGGGAGGACATGTTCAAATCAGCCCCGTGCTTTGGGTGGGCATGGCATTGACCGTCGTTGGCGTCGTGATCGTGGCGATGAACACGCCTCATGGTCACGCACCGACCAAGCCTGCGACCGATGCCACTGAAACAGCCGAACCGCATGCCGCGGTACCGGTTGAATCCGAAGACACGCAAGCGTCCTGATAAACAGAACGAAGAAACAGAGCGAAATGACTTCTCCCAGTGATCCACTCGCGGTGATTCGAGCCATCGATGCGGAGCTGACTCACGTCTGGATGGTCCGCACGTTCCTCAAGCATGCCGATGAATCGGAAGAGGATGAGGATCTGCGAGAAGTCGTTCGAGACCTGTACGACTTCATTTTGGCGGTCGGTCCTGTGACGGATGAAACCGACACCGCCGTCTACATGAAAATGGCCAAGAAGAAGCTCCGTCGCCTCCGAGGTGCCACGGAGCTGTACGAGGCGATCCAGCCAGAAGTCAGCGGGCACACCAATTTCGCGATGGCGGCGAAGTCGTTGCGATTGGCGGTCGATCGGATCATCGCTCTGGTTCAACCGCCGCAATAGTTCGCCTGTCTTTCCCAAAGTCCAAGGCAGCGAAACCGGTCAGATGGTCCTTCGGAACTCCCCATCGTCGGCTCGTCGAACAGCCGATGCGGCGTCAGACCGGTGAGATCGCTCCGAGCCGCCAAGAAACCCCGTCAAATCGGCGGGAAAGGGGGCGGACGCACACTCGGGGGACTGGAAGAAAATGGATTCGACAGCGATAACAGGGCACCACGTCGAAGGTCTCCCATTTTTTCCGCGACTCCCATTGTGCATTGATGAGCTCACCTGCCAAAGCTGCCAAACTCGCTCTCGAAGACGGCACCGTCTACTCCGGAACCAGCCTCGGGGCAGAAGGCGAAACGACCGGCGAAGTCGTCTTCAACACCTCGATGACCGGGTACCAGGAAATCCTGACTGACCCCAGCTACCGCGGTCAGTTGGTGACAATGACTTATCCCGAAATGGGCAATTACGGGATCAACTCAATCGACCTCGAAAATCGCGGCACATCGTTGTCCGGATTCATCATCCGCAACGAGAGTCGCATGCACAGCAACTACCGATCGGAAGGTTCGCTGAGCGACTACCTCAAATCGCAAGGTGTGGTTGGAATCGCCGGCATCGACACGCGTGCCCTCGTGCGAAGAATCCGCAGCGAAGGTGCGATGCGAGGCGTTTTGTCGACGACCGATTTGGACGACGCATCTTTGGTCGCCAAAGCCAAAGCTTCACCCGGTTTGGTCGGGCGAGATTTGGTTCAAGAAGTCATGCCGACTCAGTTGGAGAAATGGACCAACGAACTGGATGATTGGACCATCCGCGAAATTCGCGAAGCGGCCAAAGACGCATCGATCGGTGACGACAGCCGGCCGCACGTCGTATGCATGGACTTCGGCATGAAGTGGAACATCCCACGGCACCTGCGTTCCCGCGGAAACCGAGTCACGATCGTTCCCGGCAACACCTCCGCCGATGACATCTTGAAGATGGATCCTGACGGCGTGTTCTTGTCCAATGGACCTGGCGACCCTGAGCCACTGACCTACGCTCATAAAGCGATTGGTGAGTTGCTGGGCCAAGTTCCCGTGTTTGGGATCTGCCTCGGTCACCAACTGCTGTCGGTTGCCTGCGGTGCCAAGACATTCAAGCTGAAATTCGGTCACCGTGGTGCCAACCAACCCGTTCTCGATTTGGAAACGGGCAAGGTTGAAATCACCAGCCAGAATCACGGCTTCGCGGTCGATGACAAAGGCTTGCCAGATTGCTTGGAAGTCACCCACCGCAACTTGAACGATGACACGATCGCAGGTGTGCGTCACAAAGACACCGGTGCGTTCGCCGTTCAATATCACCCCGAAGCCGCGGCCGGTCCTCACGACAGCCACTACTTGTTCTCGCGATTCCAGGAACAACTGAACGAGAAGTGCGGGGTGACCGCATGAGCAAAGCCCCCAGGACAGCCATCAGCCCAACTCGCGAAGAGAATTATCCCGAGTGGTATCAACAAGTCATTCGGGCAGCCGACCTCGCTGAGAATTCGCCAGTTCGCGGTTGCATGGTGATCAAACCGTGGGGCTACCAACTTTGGGAAAACGTCCAGCGTGCTTTGGATGACATGTTCAAAGCAACCGGCCACCAAAACGCTTACTTCCCATTGTTCATTCCGATGAGCTACCTGGAAAAGGAAGCAGAACACGTCGATGGATTCGCGAAAGAGTGTGCGGTTGTCACTCACCACCGTCTCGAACCCGATCCCGACGGCGGGCTGCGTCCTGCGGGCAAGCTCGAAGAACCATTGATCGTTCGTCCGACCAGCGAAACGATTATCGGTGCGACCTACGCGAAGTGGGTTCAGAGTTACCGTGATTTGCCAATTCTGATCAACCAATGGGCCAACGTTGTCCGTTGGGAAATGCGGACGCGAATGTTTTTGCGCACCGCGGAATTTCTTTGGCAGGAAGGCCACACGGTCCACGCGACTTCGGAAGAAGCGGTTGAAGAAACCGAGAAGATGGTCGAGGTTTACCGCGACTTTGCTGAGAACTGGATGGCAATGCCGGTCATCGTCGGCAGCAAGACTCCGCTGGAGCGTTTCCCAGGCGCGGTCGAGACGCTGTCGATCGAAGCCATGATGCAAGATCGCAAGGCCTTGCAGGCGGGAACGAGCCACTTCCTGGGGCAGAATTTTTCGAAGGCACAGGAAATCAAATTCCAAAGCGAATCCGGCGACATTGAGTTTGCTTGGACGACCTCTTGGGGCGTCAGCACTCGATTGATCGGGGCTTTGATCATGACGCACAGCGACGATGACGGGTTGGTTCTGCCACCTCGTTTGGCACCAACGCATGTCGTCATTCAACCAATCTACAAAGACGATTCGCGTGCGGAGGTGATGGAGTACGTTCAATCGCTTCGCGAGGAATTGGCTGCTCAAACCTACGCGAATGCTCCTGTTCGCGTGACGATCGACGATCGCGATATTCGTGGCGGAGAAAAGAAGTGGTATCACGTCAAACGTGGCGTTCCCATTCGATTGGAAGTCGGGCCGAAAGACATGGCCGCGGGCACCGTCTTCTGCGGCATCCGCAATCAACCTAAAAGTGTCGGCATCGACCGAGCGGAGTTGGTGGCAACGATCGGCGAAAAGCTGGCGACGTTGCAGCAAGAGTTGTTCGACGCCGCGTTGAAGATGCGGGAAGACAACACGGTCGAACTCAAATCAGAAGCTGAGTTCCGTGACTTCTTCGCTGACAAAGGCGACACCGCGATCACTGGCGGATTCGCTTGGTGTCACTACAGCGATGAAGACTCTTTGCAGCCATTGCTGAAGGAGTTGAAGGTGACGATTCGTTGCGTTCCGCGAACGGACAACGCGACCGAAGGCACCTGTTTCTTGACCGGCAAACCCGCTGCTCAACGAGCCATTTTCGCGAAAGCGTATTGATACTTTCGCGGTGAAGGGCTGACCATCAATTTGGTTGAGTGGCTTCGGCGCTTGCGTTTCGTTTCCGCCGACGCGTCAACCAATCGAACGTCATCCATGCCAGTCCGCAAAGTGTGGCCGCCCCCATCAAACCGGCCGGCCAAGACCCCATGCGTACATACAGGCTGATTCGCGAATCTCGCCTTGGTTGGGCATAGATGACATCGCTTTGTCCTTTCGCCAATCGCTCGACGACTCGACCGGCCGAATCAATCCAAACGGTCGGGCCACCATTGGCTGCGGACAAAACCGGACGCCGGCATCCGACGGCAACCAGTTGTGCACATCGCAAATGGTGATCCACGACCGCTGAGTCGTGGAACCAAACGTCATTGGTCAACGTCACGATTGCGTCCGGCAACTTTGGGTTGGCTCGCGAATTCAGTTGGTGCATGTGGTTGACGGGAATCCGCTCCACCGCGGTCTCGATGCACAAGTTCGGCATCAGCGAAATTCCGTTCAAGTCAAAGCGTTCTGGGTCCGTCCCGCGATCCAATCCCAGTCCTGGTGGGACGATGTCGCTGATCCATGGCAAGCTGTGCACCAACGGAATGGTTTCTCCGAACAGGACGAGGTGATTCTTCGAGTAAGTGCCGGACATCTTTCCGGTCGCATCCACCCAAATGACGCCGCTGTATTGACTGGGACGATCCGCGTACTGGACCAGTCCACACCCGCCAATGATCGCCGGCGGTGCGTCGATCGGAACTGTGGAACTGGCCCTCATCGCTCGCTGAATGCTGGTCGCGCGATTCAGGAAATCGATTTGGTTGTTTTCGACGGCGAATCGAAGTTGTTCAGGCTGCAGCGGTGCTGCCGCTGGGTTCTGCATGAAGTCAGGAACAACCAGATCGACGCTGGTGGTCATCCAAGGTAGTCCGCCTGAGAACATCGACTCGGGCCAAACGACTGCATCAACCGGCGTCTTCGATTTGGCAACCGCATCAATCGCCATCTGACCGTACGCGGCAAAGATCTCTTGTTCTCGCACGATGTCTTGTTCGTAGACCGTCAACTCGTTGCCACCCAGAAGCGCAATTGTTTTGCCGGTTGGTTCCGTCGCGACGTTCATCGTCATCGACCCGTAGACCAGCGTGGCGATCAGCAAACCGCCAGCGATCACGATCGACTTCGTTGGAGAGTCAAACGCACTCGATGTTCGTCGAACCACCCATCGATTCAATGCATCGAACATCGCTACGTTGACGCAGACGACCACGAAGCTGACCGCATAGGTTCCACCCAGATCGGCGATTTGAATGAGGATCGGCATATCGGCGAGCGCGTGGCCGAGCATCAACACCGAGATTCCGGTGAAGAAGTAGTTGCGGATCCATTCCAAGCCAACCCAAAGGACCGCGGCAACAAGGCAAACGGGAACGCGATGACGCCATGATTGCGTGTTCCCATCGCTATCAGGTAAACGCCAGCGTCGAAGCAATGCGACGAAGAGAACCGGATAGATTGCCAAATAGCTTGACAGTGCCATCCAAGGCAGAAACATCAGTGGGTGGGCGTAGCGAAGCCCTTGAAGGCTGGTCAACCAATACGCGAGCGATGCGGCGTACAGGGGGCGTTTCCAAGAAGAGCTTGACGCCACTTCCGCGATCGCCAGCAGCGGAACCAGTGCGATGAACACCACGGGACCGATCGCAAAGGGAGGTCCCGAGAGCCAAAGCACCATCGCGAACGCGGACGATGCCGCGAAAAGCCATCCGATGGAGGCTGATTCGGGCGATGGTGGCTTGGTGGCGACTTCCGACGCGGGAGTGTCGGAGGCGGATATGTTTTCGCTCAACGGACGGGCTCACGTTCGCGGGATGGTTGATATCCCCGTGAAATACCAGCCCAACCGCGGGCCGGCAACCCGTTTCACATTTCCGCGAGTGTGCTACGCCTTCGCGGCACCCGGCCAGAATCGTTTCCAGCGGCTTTCGTTGCCGGCGTGGTCGTCCCCTCCAGCACCTTCTTCTTCAGCCACTGCGCTTTCTCGGTGGGTCAATCGATACGCAACGTCCCGGAAAGCCTGGGTCAAGGCTGCCTTCGGGGCTTGCGTGATCAACGGCACACCGTTGTTGCGGACTTCGACCATCGTGCGATAGTCGTTAGGCAGCAACGCGAAGATCTCTCGTCCGAGTGTTTCCTTCGCTTTCTTCAGGCTGATTTGACCAGCGTCCAAACCTGCACGGTTGACGATGATTTCGACGCGTTCGGCAAGGCCTTCGGTTTCATCGAAGCTCATCATCAGACGAACCACGTTGCGGAGACATGGCAAGTCCAATTGTGTGACCAGCAATACCTTCGATGCGGATTCGATCGCGATCATGTCGAGCGCGTTGTAGGTCTTCGACAGGTCGACGATCAAGTGGGTGAAGGAGGCCTTCAACAAACCAACGACCTTGCGAAGGCTTTCGGTGTCGATTGCTTCGAGATCGTGCAGCTCCACTGGTCGCGGCAGCAAGTACAAACCGCTTGAGTGCTTCGTCAGCGACTTCTTCAGCAACTGAATGTCCAATCGTCCGATGTTTTGAACGACGTCGGCGAGCGTGTAGTCCGGAATAGCATCCAAGAAAACGTCGGCGTCACCAAGAGCCAAATCGAGGTCCAACAACGCGACGCTGTTGCGGCTTTCTTCGGCGAGCACACAGCCCAAGTTGACGGCGGTGCTGGTCGTTCCCACTCCACCGGTTGCTCCAGCGATCGCGATGACTTCGCAAGATCGATTGCGAGTGTCGCCACCACCGAATTTGGTTTGGCTGATCCGGCCGAGCGCCGAAGACAGTTCTTCTTCCACCAAGGGCAGTGTCAGAAATTCACGTGCTCCTGCGCGAATCGCCTGCAGAATCAACTGTCCATCGCTGACAGCACTGGTTGCGAGCAACGCCGTATCAGGCGTTTCGCGAGTGATCCGCTCAATCAGTTTGATCGCGGCGGTGGAATCGGTGTCCAGCGAAATGACTCCAACATCGGGAGTCGTTTGATCAACGATGTCGGGAAAGAACTCGTAGCGTGAGCAGTCCGCTTCCAACCAAACAGTATCCATCCCCAAAAGCATCGCTTTCAGTGTTTCGCGGGAGGAGTCGTTTGGATCGACCAAGGCCAATCGTAGGACGTTACTCATAGCAGGCAGCTTCGATAGACGGAGAAAGGTTTCATAGGGGACAGCCCGCTTGTCCGGCGGGCGACATGGTGGGGCGTATCGAGTTCACTCAGACGATCATCTGTAGTCCGGTTGGCTGACGATCACGCCTTCAGCAACCTTCGTCGGTTGTGGACCGGGGACGATCGCGTTCGGTGGAAGCAGCTCGCCGGCACCGAAACGATTGTTCGCTGGCGACGCGGTGTTTCGTGCAGTCTGTTGCGGGTAGTAGCCAGATGGGTTTGGCATTGCCCGTTGCGGAACGTTCCGTGAGGCTTGAGGAGTCGACATGGTTGGATCGACAATCTCACCTTGCGGGTAGACCTGCTCAGGGACACCGTTCAGTGAATCCTGGTAGATCGGTGCTTGGTGCAGCATCGGACCGGAATTCATCTGTCCTCCGTGGAAGCCGCCGTTGATGCCAGGTTGCAAGTTTTCGTTGTCGCAATCATTGGCTTTCAAGTTCGGCACTTCGATGTGACCGTACAGGTAGAATTCCTTGTCGTCAGGCGAATGTGAATTCATGCCCGGGCCACCGCGTGGTACTTCGTGTGGATCCATGGCTTCCACTAATTCCGGAGTGACCAGAATCAGCAGTTCGATCTCGTTGCGACGTTCTTGCATCTTTCGGAACAATGTCCCGACATAGGGCAAGCTTCCGAAGAATGGTGTGCGAGATGTGGTCGATTCGGTTCGGCTTTGCAACAAACCAGCCAGAGCGAACGTTTGGCCCGCTTGCATTTCGACTGCCGTTTCAACATAGCGAGTCGTGAAAGCGGTCACGTTGGTACCGTTGACGGTGACGGCTCGCGACGGATCGGGCTCGCTGACCTCTGGTCGTACTTCCAGGCGAATGCGTCCTGGGCCGACGACGAATGGCAAGAAGTCGATGCTTGTGCCGTAGTCTTCGTAAGTGATTTGAACTTGTCCGTTTTGTCCGGGCACAATCGTTGGGATTCGACCACCAACGGTGAATCGTGCTGGTCGACCGTGAGTGGCAACAACAGTTGGTTCTGCCAACAGCTTGGTCAGGCGTTGTTCGTGCAAGGCATTGAGGAGTGCCTCGAAATTACCGTTGACGTTGAAACGCAGGTTCGTATCGCCTAGTGGAACGGGACCAAAGCCAACGTCACCTTCGACGATTCCGGCACCGACATCGAGGACTCCACTGGGGCCGTTCAGCAATGTGAAATTGTCGTCGAGGATTGCCAGGTCGACGCCGAGCTCACGAAGCTTTGTACGACTGACTTCCATGATCTTGGTATGCAACAGAACTTGTTGGATACCGACCACTTGAATGTTGTTGATGACCGTCGTGTAGAACTGTTCGGTGATCGCAACCGCTTTGTCCACATCGTCAACGCTGGTGACATAGCCGGAGATGATGGCCGACTCACCGATTGGCGTGACTCGAAGCGATGCCAGCGGCAACTGCGAGTTCAGGATGCCTTCGACTTCGCGAGCGTCTGCGACGACGGTGACGTCAATCGTGTAGAGTTTGTCTTCGGTGTCCCAGAGGTTGATCTGGGTGGTACCCGGGATCTTGCCGAAGACCTGAATTTGATTTTCAGAAACCGGGGTCGCACCCAGGACTTCTTCGTTGTGAACTTGGAACCGCGGGATGCGTTCGCCAAGCGAGAGAATGCGACTGCTCTTCACGATCAAATCCATCCGCTCAACGGTTTGGTTGATCTGATGGTCGCCCGCGGCTGAAGCAAGCGTCGTCGCGGACTGAGCCATCACCGGTTGAGCAACCGAGAGCATCACCAACCCAAAAGCGGTGGCGAGCAGACAGCAGACCGATAGGTCGCGACGGATAAGAAAAGTGCACACTCGCATCTGAGGCATCCTTGCCGGGGCGGGTCGAGTTATTCATTCATCTCCGCGAGAATTCATCCATGAACTCTCGGCGATCAGTCCGTCGATTTAGCGGCGGGCTGGGCGGCGATTCGCTGTGAGCGAACTTGCCTTGGCATCAGTGGTGGATCTTGTTTTCGTCCGGGCCGTTAGCGGCTGGTCGGACCAAACTCATCGGATTGCGAACGGTCCCCTTCGGATCGGTTCGTTGGTCCGCTGTTGTAAAACGGACTTTGCGATCCGTTCAGGTAGCTGTAATCGGTCGGTGCACTGGGTTCATCCAGTTCGTTCTCGCTAGGGAGGGGATAATCTGCACCCGGACGAGTTCGCAGGTCGGTGTTTGTGTCTTCCAGCTCTTCACGTCCTGATTCTGCCAATACCTTTGGCACGCTGGAGCCTTCTTCGATCCAGTATTCAGTCAGCACGCCACCGGACATTTTCAACATCTTGAAGCCCCGCTTCTTCTCTTTTTTGGGTGCTTGGATGGATGGCTTCACGACAGGAGTTTCGACGCGATTGTTATCTTCTTCGCGTTGAGCTTGAGCGATCTGATAATCGGAGAGCCATCGCAAGAATTCTTGCCCGGCACCGCCGTCGGTCTCGCCGTCTTTTGTTTCGTTGATGTCACTTGGGTTACCGAGCGTCAGGCGAATCTTTCCGAGTTCGCTAGCGTAGGTCCAAGCGGGAGTGTCTTTTTTATGAATCAGCAGCGAGATTGAACGTGCCGGTTTGGCTTCGGCTTCCGAATCGACTTCGCGTTCGGTGCGGCCATCAACGGCGAAGACTCGCACACCCGTCAAAACGGTTTTCGCGGTCGTCTCGGGAATCAATTCGCTTTTGACGAAGTAGGCCATCACGTCCACTCGGTCGCCGGGGCGGACGAGGGTCGCAACGCTACTCTCCGGGTCGGCTCGCATCGACACGACGCTGAAACCGACTGGAATGGTTTGGGATGAACCGTTCGCATCAGCCATCAGTTTGACCGGCATCACGGGTTCGCCTTCGTAGAAACGCTGGCGCGCAAATTTGCCTTCGACGTCTTCGAGTTTGCCACTCGCACCGGTCGGAACACGATCGGCGGGCCATTGTTCGAGACGGATTTTGTCAGCGGTGATTTCTTCGGCAATGTCAATGGTTTTCGCGGTGACGAAGATCTCGACCGTTTCTACCGAACTCTGACCCGTCGATTGAGCTTGCATCCATTGGCTAACGCCGATCGCGGCAATCGTGCCGCAAACGCAGGCCAAGATGAGGAAGACTGATTTGTTTCGCATGGCAATCGAGTGGGTAACCAGAGGTGACAGACTGCTCGCGTTGAATTCGATCGATGACCGACCGCCCGCAATGGAAGCGTCACTCACGGTATCGGGTGTGAGTCTTCAAGAGCTAAACACACTTGGGGCAACCGAGTCCCTTTGCGCAATCGCTACAGATTGCCAAACGGAGTTTTTGCTTCGAATTTCCAACGCTAGGAGGAAAATCCCCGAAAAATGGGGCACAAATGATGACAGGCCGCATGGGGGTACCATGCGGCCCTCGATCTTCAATTTGAATCAGACCAATTGGCCCGTGGCGGCGAAGTAGATGATCGTGCCGATGGCCATCGGAATTCCGTATGGCAACAGGTACATGGTCGGTTTTCGCTCTCGAGCAATCGCGGCGAGCTGCTCAGGTTTGCGAATCGTTCGCCACTCTTCCATGATTTTCAGGAATTGAGCGTAGTGTTTCATCCATGCACCGCTCTTCCAGATCATGAAGACTGCCATGATGCCGCCGACGATGGCGGTCGCAGCAAAAGCTTTCAGCGTGATCATGGTTCCGCACCAGGCTCCGATGCCAGCGAGCAGTTTCACGTCGCCTGCACCCATGCCGCCAACGTTGCGAAGTGGCAACAGCAACATCATGCCGACGAATGTGCCGAGCAAGCTGTATCCCAGTTCGGGAAAGCCGCCTTGGATAAAGCAGTGTGCCCATCCGCCGATTATGAACGGGAAAGTCAACCAGTTTGGGACTTTCAAAATCATGCCGTCGATGACAGCAGCAACGATAAGGACAACCGTCACGAACCAAATGGTCCAGTTTTCGGTGATGCCGTGAAGGAGAGTGTCCATGGTGATTTCCCCGTGTTTCTTCGGCCGAGTCGTCCGTGAAACGAGTCGTCCGTTGGTGGTTTCAAATTGGAAGGTGTTTGAGTTGGCGGTGAACGTTTTATTGGTTTCCGGTCAAAACGGATGGATCAGCGAGGACCGATCATCCAGCTCAACATTGCGAACAGCAAAGTCACGCCACAGCAGGCTAATTGCCAGACATGGGCGGCAGCGTCAGCGGGAATTAGTGGGTAGTTCATTCGCTCGATGCCCGGGGGCAAACCTAAAAGGTGTGAAATGAGTGTTAGCTAAGACATCCATCGAATCTCTCAATGGCGGATCGTCTCATGTCGATCCACATCGTCGTCGCAATAGGGCTCCCCCACGGGCGATACCGAAAGGCGGCGAGAGTGGTCTCGCCGCCATTCGGAATGTCGCCAAATTGACGGGACGGACCCGCCGGATCAGCACTTAGTTGGCAGCAATTGCATCGCCAGCTTCGCCGAACTTTGCGTTGGCGTTGTTACCGATTGTGGTAACAGCACCGATGCAAACGACGATGATCAGGGCCAACAAGACGGCGTATTCAACAGCCGTTGGTCCGTCTTCTTCTTTCAGGAAAGCAACAACGTTTTCAGCAAACTTTTTCATGTCTAACTCCAGACAAAAACGGGGGCCACGATTATGTCTCGTTAACCCGGCGACAAAATGTCAGTCGATTCGATGTGAACCGACCCAGGTGACAACAGCCTTCGTCAATGAAAATTAAACTGACAAGCCTCGGTTCAAACTCGAGCGTGTTTCAGGTTGAAACAACGAAGAGTTCTTTCCACGGCAACTCGGCTTTCCTGAAGCCAAGCCGAACGCAAACAATGCGATCGACCGACTCACGGACCCGTGGTTTTGCGTGCCGTCCTCTCGAACGGTTTGCCTTTGTCAGGGAACTTCGGCTGACCCAGTCGAGCAGTCCAAGGCAACACACCTTCGAATGTTCGACGTGGCAGTGAACCGCCGCATTTGGGCCATTCACTTTCTCACTACCGAACACTACGACAGAAAACGAAGGTGTCAAAAAAGATCGGTTGGCCGAACCTTAACGGCGAGGCAAGTTGCCGGGTTGGTCCGGTCATAACGATTAGGCGGCCGGCCGCGATTGTAAAAATGACAAATGGGCGCATGCACTTATAGAAGACCACTGCCCCTCTGTTTGATATTCCGCAAACCCGAACTCGGCGGAGTTACTTTTTAGGCCATCCGGGCAGCGAAAATTTCTTTTTCGTATTGGTTGTGTGTTCGCTGTAGTGCCGATCCATTTGTTTCAGCAAAGCCTTCAATGTAGGCCAACGACTGCCCGGCACTTTGTCGTCGACGGAGTATCCATCCAGCAGATAAGCAAACCGACGCGAAAAGTCGCTGACGCGTTGCATCTGACGAGCTTCTTCAGCTCCACTCCAATCCGCGTTGGCGAATTTATAGTCGGGCGGCATTTGGGCGGGATTTAGATCCATCACAGGAATCGACGCGTCAGCCTCGTGATACATCTGAGAGAAAAACAGCAACTGACGCCCCATCATGTGCTCCACATTCCAGCGAGGCGTGTGAGTTCCGTTGGCGGGTTTGAAGTTCATTTGAGCCGTTGTCAGCTCCGCAAAGACCGCCTGAGACTCGGCACGAGACTTTTTCATCGCGGCGAAGAGTTTGTCCATCTCCTCGGGCATTTGCCACGGTTTCGTCGAGACGTTCCACCAAACAACAGCCGGCTTCGTTTCGGAATCAGCCGATTTGGATGAGATGGCAACCGTGTTGTGATCCTGCGTTTTGACTTGGACCGATTCGGGCAATGCCGATGAAACTGAGATCCAGTTCCGAACGCTCGGGGGCTTTGGTTGGCCTTCGACAACAAAACGTTGAAGGTCCGATCCGATGACCGCATCAATGTTCTTTATTGATGCCAGCGTTTCGGAAGTGCAACCGAGGCCTGCAACAACGAGGTCAACACCGTCCAGCTGAACATGAACGGCTGTATCGCCCAGATGGCTCACTTGGATGTCGTTTGGTGTCTTACTGGCTGAATCTGCTTCCAATTCATTCTGGGGTACTGGTTGCCAAGTGACTTCGGCTTCGTTGGCTGGTCGGCTGAGCAGGTAGGTGCCGGTCTCACCCACCGTCACCGTCGCGTCAGTCTCTGGAATCGCGGACGCATCGCCTTGCGACAAATCACTCGAGTTCTTCAGTTCAGCTTTGACCGCAACACTCAAACCCCAGTGCGATTCAATCGTTACTGTTCCTCCAGGCGAAACGCGAACCGCAACCGGATCACCCTCGGCGGCTTGGGCAGGAGCACTGATCAATGACATCAGGAGTGCCGCACCAAAGAGTGATGCAGCAGTTCCCTTGTAGTGAGAGATCGAATTCATCGCGATGGCCTATCGGTTTGCCACGCACCGTGAGGCGGCGTGGTCGAATCGTGGAATGGTCGTGAGAGGCTACTCTAACACGATCCCTTGCACACGTTTCCACTCTGTGATCGCCAATGAAACATCCAGTTGCCGCGCGAGTTGATCGCCACGCAACTTCGCGAGTTCCAAACGAATCAGGTCATCCGAGCCAACGGGTTGTTGGTCCAGTTCGATTGCGGCCGTCGTTTCAGCCAACCGTTCCTCGGCCCATTGCAATTGTCGATCGATCAGTCCAAGACGAGCGTTCGCCAGGCGAACGTCGAGGACCGATTGCAATGTTTCGTTGCGGATCACATCCGACAACGATTCGCGGAGAAGCGAACATTGTTGACGGCGACAATTTAGATCGCTTGTGTTCGAATCTGGTGAGAAACACGAAAACAGCTTTTTTCCGGTGGCCGACGCGATGGCCAAACCGGCGCCCGGGCTGAGTGCACCCATCAGTTGCCGTGCCGAGGACAAGTTGCAGGTTCGCATGCCTGCACACAGTTGCTTGACTGCTTTCAAGTCATTGCGATTTTCCAGGGCGATTGCAACGCTGCTGCCGGCGTCGACGGATTCGGTGGATTGCAACGAATCGATTGTCACCGCGATTGCGACTTCGGATTCGGGGCGGCCGGTGCGTCGGGCCAGTTCTTGTCTCAGCTTTTGCGTTGCGAACGTTTGTTGGACTTCCATGTCCTGCCAAACCAGTTTGGCTTGTTGTAGTTGCAAGACGTTTCCATCGGGGACGCCCAATCGATCGGCTTCGTTTGCCAAGTCGATCAATCGGTTTTGCACCTCGATCCCTTGTCGAGCGATTTGCTTGCCGAGCTGTGCTGCCAGCAATCGGTCGTAAGCTTTTGCCGCATCTGCCGCGTCGTCCGAACGGCGACCCAGAGCGATCTCGGCCAAGACTGACCGGATCAAGCGAAGTTGGCAGACGGCATCGTCGTCATCACAATCGACTCCGCAAGCGACCGCCCGGGATTCTTGGTCGATCATGTTGGCTTCGGGGGAGTTCTGATACGCCCACTGCATGACCTGGTGCCGCGTGTAGCTGATCGACGATTCCGCTCCGACCGGTTCAGTGAGACTTTCGACGACAACCGTTTCGATCGGCTCTGGACTTTCAAGCTCGAGCGAAGAAACCTCCTTGGAGGTCAACGTCATTCCCGCGGTCCGGACTGCATCGCTGGGGGAAGCGATTGTCGGAGAATCTACCGACGGCCAATCCACGACGGGATCGCCCGGTGATTGAGCGGAGAGGACCGCCATCATCGCCACGCCGAGAATCAACGGAAGGATCCAGCGGTGGGCCGGGGACCGAGCGGCTTGGATCGCGGGTTTCACGGCAGAAATCATCCCTGGAATGAACAGAGGCTCCCTTTCGTCCGTGAAAGAGTTTTGCAGTTTCCTCTATTCAGGTGTGTTCGGTCGGATTCTGCGCCCAAAACCAGCCGAGGTTCCCACCACTGCATTGGCGGGATTGCACCGGTTTGGACGAAAAAAACCGATGGTCCGGTCGAGACGATCTTTCGCTAGACTGCGTCCTTCGCAAAATACCCCGATTTTCCAACATCATGAAATCATCGACCGAATCGAAGTCCGGTAAGGACGGTCCCGTGTCGGAGGCCCAGGCGGCTTTCGATGCATTGACGATTCCGCAGCAACGAGCCGCCGTCTTCCGATTGCAGGGCGGACGCGAAACCGTGGAGGCCTTTGCGGTGGCGTTCATCTTGGCTTTGCTATTCCGTGCTTTCATTGCAGAAGCCTTCGTTATTCCCACCGGATCGATGGCCCCGGCCCTGATGGGGGCTCACAAAGACGTTTTTTGCGACCAATGTGGGCAACAGTTCCCAATCGGAGCGAGTTTGGAAAATCGCACGCCCGCTCTGGAAAAAGCCGTTGTCGGCGGCATTTGTCCCAATTGTCGGCACGTGAACCCGTTGGATCTGGTCAACGATCCCGATCACCAAACGTTTAGCGGTGATCGGATTCTGGTCAGCAAATTTGCCTACACGCTGAAAGAACCCAAACGCTGGGACGTGATCGTTTTCAAGGTTCCGGTCAATCCAAAGCAAAACTACATCAAGCGTCTCGTTGGCCTGCCCGGCGAAACCATTTCGATTCGATACGGCGATGTCTACGCGAGCCAAAACGCGGAAGAGGCGTCGACCGGGATCGGCGAGATCCAACGCAAGTCACCTGAGAAATTGATGGCGATGAGCCATTTGGTTTACGACAGCGAGCATCAGGCACAGGCGTTGATCGAGGCGGGATACCCTTCACGGTTGCAGCCTTGGACACCGGGCGGCGATTCGGTTCCGAAGGATTCTTGGTCGGTCAACCAGTCCACCGAAGGTCTTACCGCAACGGTGAAGGCCGCAGACGGACAAACCAAGTGGCTTCGTTACTTCCACCATTTCCCAGACCAAGAACAATGGGCTGCAGCGATCGCGGGACAGTCATTGGCAGACGTGAACCCACACAGCGGCCGCCTCGTGACCGACTTCTACGCCTACGACGCGTATCTGCATGTCGATTCCGATCGTGTCTATGACCAGAAGCCCAGTCCGTTAAACGTTTCTCGTTTCAGACGTCTCATTGGACAAACTCGATCCGATGGCGTTTTCCGAATGGATTATGAATCCGGTGGTGATCTGGCTCAATTTCGCGGCATGGTGGATTTCGGCGGTTCCTATCATGGTGCCGATGGGATGCACTGGGTTGGTGATTTGATCGTTTCCCAAAACATCGAAACCTCTGCCGACGCAAAGCAACTGACGTTTGAAATCGTCGAAGCTGGCGTGCGGCATCTTTGTGAAATTGATTTGAAAACCGGCGAAGCCAAGCTGACGCTCGATGATGGAGAAGTTCGCGCGTTTGATGGCGATGGCAATCAGCACCCCGTCGCGACAACATCCGTGCGTGCCGGCCAACAACATGATTTTCGGTTCAGCAATGCGGACAACGAACTCACGCTTTGGATTGATGACGAAGTTGTTGCTTTCCAAACACCGACCACTTTCGACTTCGACTCGATCGTCCCGGTCACCGAGAACCAGCCACGTTACGGTGGCCCTGGCAATCCGCTGGACGCCGCACCGGTCGCCGTTGGTGTGACCGGCGGATCCGCAACGCTGAATCAAATGGTGATTCATCGGGACAAGTACTACATCGCGGTCGACAGCAGCGACGATGGCATGCTTGATTACGACATGGGTGCATTGCGACGCTTCGTCGGTGCCGGATCGCAAACGAACGAGATCGTTCGCGACATACAATTGCTGATGGCAGAGCCGACTATCTGGTCGGACTTCCCCGGTTGGCAGAATCGCCGCACGGTTTCGTTCAGTATGGAAGAAGACCAGTTCTTTCCAATGGGCGACAACAGTCCCGAAAGTTTGGACGCGCGGTGCTGGGCCGGCAACAAGACTCGGTTGGGCAATTACCACAGTCCCGATGAAGATGCCTACAAATTCGCAGATGTTTCGTACGTCCCGCGAGACTTGTTGGTTGGCAAGGCTTTGCTGGTGTTCTGGCCGCACCCGTGGAAGTCGCCGTTGCCGTTTTGGCCCAACTTGGACCGGATGCAACGAATCAAGTGATTCACTGAAAGGAATCGAATCATGAATGACGAATTTACACCGACATCCTTCCCCACCGAATCGACGATGGGAAATGGCGTCATGCCGCAATCTCCCGAACCGGTGCTCGAAGCGGTTGGTTTGCAAAAGACCTATGGTCGTCGCCGCGTCGTCGATGGCGTGAATTTGCATGTGGGCGAAGCCGAGATCGTTGGCTTGCTGGGACCAAACGGTGCCGGGAAATCAACCAGCTTTCGAATGATATGCGGACTCGTTCAGCCTGACCAAGGTCGTGTGTACTTGGGCGGACAAGACGTCACTGACTGGCCGATGTTCCGTCGTGCACGTGACGGGCAGATGGGATACCTGCCCCAGGAGCCCAGCGTTTTCAAAAAGCTGACGGTGGAACAAAACATCTCGGCATTGTTTGAGTTGCTGGGTGTGGATCGCAAGCAGCGCAAGCAGCGAACCAACGAGTTGCTCGAAGAGTTCAACATCACGCACATTCGAAAGAGTCGTGCGGCGGGACTTTCCGGCGGTGAACGCCGCCGGCTCGAAATCGCTCGCTGCCTCGTGTCCAATCCGCGGATCGTGATGCTTGATGAGCCGTTCGCTGGAATCGACCCGGTGACCGTGCAGTCCATCCAGGGCGTCATTCAACAACTTCGTGATTCTGGGATCAGTGTGTTGATCACCGACCACGCGGCTCGCGAAATTTTGACCACCGTTGATCGCTGTTATGTGATCTATCAGGGGCAAGTGTTGATCGACGGCACACCGGATGAAGTCAAACGTCACCCCAAGGTTCGTGAGGAATACTTGGGTGACCTCGATGCCGCCGCCGGGACATCGGTCGATAATGCTACGCCTGATTCGAGTTCACCTGACGCGAATCAATTTCGAGTCGATCCGGCTCACCCACAACCACCACCTGCGTCACGTGCCACCGGAACACCGCGACGGCAAGTTCCTCGGCGTCGCGTGACCGACGTTTGACACCTACCTGATTAGCACCATGTCCCCTTTGATCGCCGCCGACAAAATAGAAGCGGCTCGCAAGCGAATCGCCAATGTGGTTCGCCACACACCGTTGATGCGAAACGCTCGACTCTCCGCACTCTATGACGCGGAGATTCTGCTCAAACGGGAGGACTTGCAGGAAGTTCGCAGCTACAAGATCCGTGGTGCCTACAACCGGATGTCGCAACTCAGCGACGCGCAGCGTGCTGCCGGAGTGGTTTGTGCCAGTGCCGGCAACCACGCGCAAGGATTCGCGTACGCTTGCCATGCGATGGAAATCCAGGGGCGAGTCTTCATGCCCGCGGTCACGCCGAAACAAAAGGTCGAGAAGGTCAAACTGTTCGGTCAAGAACACGTGGAAATCATTCTCACCGGGGACACGTTCGATGATGCGGCGGCGGAAGCACACCGCGCTGCCGAAGAAGGACTGACCTACATTCCTCCCTTTGATGATCCCGCCATCATCGAAGGCCAGGGCACCGTCGGCGCCGAGATCTTGGAAGACCATCCGGAACCAATTGACATGGTGCTCGTCGCGGTCGGAGGCGGTGGATTGATCTCTGGCTTGGGAAGTATCTTCAAGCAGCTTTCACCCGAAACCAAAATCATTGGAATTGAACCGATGGGCGCGCCGGCCATGCATGACAGCCTTCGTGAAGGCAAGGTCGTGACGCTGGACAAGATCGATAACTTCGTCGACGGGGCCGCGGTAAGACGTGTTGGAGATCTGAATTTCGAGATCGCTCAGCATGTGATTGATGAGATGATCCTTGTGCCCGAGGGCAAAGTCTGCAGCGTGATGTTGCAGCTTTACAACGACGAAGGGCTGGTGGTGGAGCCTGCGGGCGCGCTTTCCATCGCGGCTCTGGAGCAATTGTCAGACGAAATTCGCGGCAAGACCGTCGTGTGTGTCGTCGGCGGCAGCAACAATGACATCACTCGCACCGAAGAAATTCGCGATCGAGCGATGTTGTATGAAGGCTTGCAACACTACTTCATCATCAAGTTCCCGCAGCGAGCCGGAGCCTTGCGAGAGTTCCTCAACAATGTGCTCGGCCCAACCGACGACATCACGCACTTCGAGTACACGCGAAAACACAATCGCGAAACGGGACCGGCGCTCGTCGGTTTGCAGGTCGCCAAAAGAGACGACTACCAAGGCTTGCTGGACCGCATGACGGCCAGCAACATCGAATACCAAGTCGTCAACGAACAGCGAATGTTGTTCGAGTTGTTGGTGTGAGGGTTGTTTTCGACGCGGCCGACATTCGTAGCGTTGTTACTTGTCCGTCGTGTTTCGTCACCAACGATCTCTTTTCTGTGGCGCGGATGCGGGCACTGGCGTACAATCAGACCCCTCAGGCAAGATGAACGAGGCAATTGTCTCGTTTGGACGCTCTGACGCTCTTAAATAGTGCGCTCTATAAGGGAGAAGATTGGTGAAGTCGCAAACACGCTGCCGGCTGTTGTTGATCGTTGCTTCGATCTTTCTGTCGCTGTCGATTGGAGATTCTTGGGGCTTGGATGCTGGAAGTTCTGACGAATCTGTTTTGGAGTTCTTGCTCACGCGGGAACAAGATGTGAGGTGGCCTGGGTTTTGGGGGCCACGCGTCCTCTTATTTTAGCAG
>TARA_R110002073_G_scaffold98492_4_pt1 | contig 147538 bp, 116 predicted proteins | sample TARA_R110002073 | Tara Oceans TARA_R110002073 (sample SAMEA4397174) | marine metagenome | biome: Polar Biome; feature: [DCM] deep chlorophyll maximum layer (ENVO:01000326); material: water (ENVO:00002006), including particulate matter (ENVO:01000060) such as... | depth 40 m
AAATTTATAATTTATTAGAAGAAAAGTATTATCAGTTCAATCAATTAGAATTTATAGCATCAGATCCAATATCCATACCACATTTGTTTGATAAAAAAGAAGATATTGAAATTGCTGGATTTTTGGTGGCGACAATTGCTTGGGGACAAAGAAAAAGCATTATTAATAATGGTAAAAAAATGGTCGAGTTAATGGATTTAGCTCCTTATGATTTTATAATGAATCATTCTGAAAATGATTTAAAGAGACTAAATAAATTTGTCCATAGAACTTTTAATTCAACTGATTTAACATTTTTCATGAAATCGTTGCAGCATATTTATACTAAACATGGTGGGTTAGAAAATGTTTTTGCTTTATATCCTAATGATATGAAAAAATCGATACATCATTTTAAACAAATATTTTTTGAAATAGAACATCCTAAAAGAACAGAAAAACATATTGCAGATCCCTTTAAAAAATCTTCCGCTAAAAGAATAAATATGTTTTTAAGATGGATGTGTAGAAAAGATAAAAGAGGTGTTGATTTTGGAGTATGGAATACTATTGAATCAAAAAACTTAATGTGTCCGCTTGATGTCCATTCGGGAAATGTTGCCAGAAAATTAGGATTACTAAATAGAAAACAAAATGATTGGCAAGCAGTAGAAGAGCTTACCAATCAGTTAAGAATTTTTGACAAAAATGACCCCGTAAAATATGATTTTAGCTTGTTTGGCTTAGGTGTTTTTGAAGGGTTTTAATCAACTATAACTACCAAATACTTAGAAGCCGACCAAAAAGCTTCAGGATCTTTAATAATAATTCTATCAGCAGTTTTTTCTCCTTTAATTTCGTAAGAGCTAGAAGGGTGATTGGTAACCACCTTTGCTTTAGTTGCAGCTAAATTAATCTCGTTAGTTGCAGTAATATCAACTTGAGTAAAGTATTTTTTATTAAATTCATCAGCTAACTTTTGTGTTTTTCCAATACCAATAAAACCACCTTCTTTGGTAATTACTCCATTTGCCAATAATTCTTTAGAAGTTCCAAAACAGTAGTAAGCAGTATTTAACAAATCTTCTTGTTCTCCAAGTTCTTCTAATCTTAAATTATATTCTTCAAAAAGTACTTTTATTTGTTCATTCGCCTGAGCCAATTTTGTTTGCAAATCAGCAATTTGGGCATCTTTTTCCTGTACTTGAACAGCTAACATTTCAATCATTTTTTCTAACTCAGCAATTTTTAAGTTAGATTTTTTTAATCTGCTTGAAAGCGCTGCCATTTTATCTTTATTCTCTTGTAACAAACCATTAATAAGATTGATATCTTCAAGAATTTGTTCTTTCATGTTAGGCGTAATTTCATTTCCTTTGTCAAAACGAGTTGTCATTAACTTCTCTCTCTCTTTTATTTCTACCAAATTTTCTTGAATTTCATTTAATGAAGAAATGTAAGTAAGAATTTCTTCTTCTTTTCCATTTAATTCATTTATTGCATTTAAACTATCTTGTTGGAGGTCATCAATACGATTTTCAAGTTCGTCATTATTACATGAAAAAAACAAAGTAGTTGCGATAAGTAGTATTAATAAATTCAATTTGTTATACATAATCTGTTAGTTTTATTGATTTGTTTCTGTAATTACAAAATAAAGAAATATTTTTCCTGAATTTTGAATTGTTTAAAATTAATAATTTAAAAAAACTTAATGAACAGAAATGGAAGATTTAATTGCTATTTATCATAAAGTAAATCAATTTGGAAGAGATAATGGAATGAAATTAACCATTAAAAGCCCGGGAAATATACTGTATGAAATGGAAGTGTTGGAAAAACATTTAGCCACAAAAACTACTATTCATGGCGGTATGATAGCTGCAATGATGGATGGAGTGCTTGGAGTTGCCGCATTAACAGCAGTTGTTAAAGATAAAAGATTGGTTTCAACAGTAGAGTTTAAAATTAATTATTACCAACCTGCTTTTCTTGGTGATGTGTTAAAAGGTATTGGTAAAGTTGATTTTCAAGGTAAAAGAATTTTATCTGCTTCAGGAGAAATTTATAATCAAAATGATGAATTGGTAGCAAAAGCTTTAGGGACATTTAATGCTTACCCTGCCGAAAAAAGTGATATTTTTGAATTTCTATCTTTTAAAAACATATAAGCATGCAAAATAAATTTAAAACCTTATTAATTACTGTAATAACATTGTTTTCAATTAATGTTATTGCTCAAAAAAATACTTCAACTGAATTAAAACCTGCACTGTTTGATGCTTTTAAGTTCAGAAATGTAGGTCCAGCTCTTACTTCAGGTAGAATTGCTGATATTGCTGTTAATCCAAATAATTTTTCTCAATATTATGTTGCAGTAGCTTCCGGTGGAGTTTGGAAAACGGATAATGCAGGAACTACTTTTAATCCCATTTTTGATAGTCAGGGTGCTTATTCTATAGCTTGTGTAACCATAGATCCAAATAATGAAAATGCAATTTGGGTGGGTACAGGTGAAAATAATAACCAAAGAAGTGTCGCTTATGGCGATGGCATTTATTTTTCTGCTGATGGAGGTAAATCATGGAAAAATATGGGGTTAAAAACTTCTGAACATATCGGAAATATTATTGTTCATCCTAAAAATTCTAGTATAGTTTATGTTGCAGTTTATGGTCCTTTATGGAAAGAAGGGGGAGAAAGAGGTGTTTATAAAACAACTGATGGCGGTAAAACTTGGGAAAGAGTTTTGTTTATTAGTGATGATACAGGAATTTCTGAAATAGTGATGGACCCAAGAAATCCCGATGTGCTTTATGCAGCAGCTCACCAACGCAGAAGACATGTTTTTACTTATGTTGGTGGTGGTCCAGAATCAGGAATTCATAAAACAACTGATGGCGGTAAAACTTGGGAAAAAGTGAATAAAGGATTGCCTAAAGAAGATATTGGAAGAATTGGTTTGGCAATTTCTCCTGCTAATCCGGAATTTATATATGCTATTGTAGAAGCTGCCAATGATAAAAATGGTGGTTTTTACAGAAGCAACAATAGAGGTGCTTCATGGGAAAAAAGAGGTGATTACTCCACTAGCGGAAATTATTATCAAGAAATAATTTGCGACCCAAAAAATCCTGAAAAAGTTTACGCAATGGATACTTGGTTGCATCATACTGAAGATGGTGGAAAAACTTTTAAAAAAACGGGAGAAAAACATAAACATGTTGATAACCATTGTATTTGGATAAACCCTAATAACACTAATCATTTTTTAATAGGAACAGATGGTGGTATTTATGAAACTTGGGATGGAGGGACAACTTATCAATATAAAACGAATTTACCTATAACTCAATTTTACAAGGTTACTGTAGATAATACGTTACCTTTTTATTACATCTATGGAGGAACGCAGGACAATAACAGTATTGGCGGACCATCAAACACAACAAATCATGCAGGAATTGTAAATTCAGATTGGTTTATTACTAATGGTGGTGATGGCTTTGAATCTCAGGTTGATCCAGTTGATCCCAACATTGTTTATTCTCAAGCTCAATATGGCTGGTTGGTAAGATATGAAAAAAATAGTGGAGAAAAAGTGCCAATTCAACCATTTCCAAAGCAAGGACAACCAGCTTATAGATGGAATTGGGATGCTCCATTATTGATTAGTCCCCATGAGCACAAGAGATTGTATTTTGCTGCCAATAAACTCTTTAAAAGTAATGATAGAGGAAATAGTTGGGAGGAAGTAAGTGGTGATTTGACGCGTCAACTTGATAGAAATAAAATGAAGGTAATGGGTAAAGTTTGGAGTATGGATGCGGTAATGAAAAATAAATCTACTACTATTTACGGAAACATTGTTGCTTTAGATGAATCTCCATTAAAAGAAGGATTACTCTATGTTGGAACAGATGATGGTTTAATTCAGGTGAGTGAAAATGGCGGTAATTCTTGGGAGAAATACGAGAAATTTGCAGATGTACCAGAAATGACTTATGTGAATATGCTTAAAGCATCGAAACATAATCAAAAAACGGTTTATGCAGTTTTCAATAATCATAAAAGAGGGGATTTTACTCCTTATTTATTAAAAAGTGAAGATGCAGGAAAAAGTTGGAAATCTATCACAGGAAATTTACCTAAAAGCGGAGCGGTATATTCACTTGCAGAAGATCATAAAAATCCAGATTTATTATTTGCAGGGACAGAGTTTGGCGTTTTTGTAACGCTTAATGGAGGAGAAAAATGGTTTCAATTAAAATCTGGAGTACCTACTATCGCTATTAGGGATATGGAAATTCAAGAAAGAGAGAATGATTTAGTGTTGGGATCTTTTGGCAGAGGATTTTTTGTATTAGATAATTATGCCCCTTTAAGAGAATTGGCTGATAAAGAATTATTGAAGAAAAAAGCACATTTGTTCGACATAAAAAAAGGATTAATGTACATTCCCTCTCAACCTTTGGGTGGAAGAGATAAAGCATCTCAAGGTGAGAGTTATTTTACTGCCGAAAATAAACCTTTAGGAGCTGTAATTACCTATTATTTTAGTGATACCTTAAAAACGGCTAAAGAAAAAAGGAAAGCCTTAGAAAAGAAAAATACAGATGATTATTATCCTTCTTTTGATGAAATAAGAAAAGAAGCTACAGAAGAAAAACCTTATTTCTTGTTTGTAATAAAAGATGCATCAGGTAGTGAAGTCCAAAAAATTACTGCTGAAGCTAAGGCTGGAATTAATAAAGTAGTTTGGAACTATAGATATAGCACTACAACTCCTATAAAGCTTAAAGAAAATAAACCGGGTAGATATGGCTCTTTTGATGTGGGACAGCTAGCTTTACCGGGAACTTATTCGGTAACCATGTATTTAGATGATAACGGAAAAGTAACTCAATTGGCAGAGCCTAAATCTTTTGAAATAGATTTATTGAACAATAACTCTTTAGCAACAGCAGATAAAAAAGCATTGTTGGCTTTTCAAAAAGAAGTAGCAGAATTAAGACGTTCTGTACAAGGAACAGGTAAACTAATGGGAGAGGTTAAAGATAGGTTAGCTCATATCAAAAAAGCCATTCAAACTTTTCCGTCTGTAGATGTTAGTTTGTTGGAAGAAGTACAAAAAATACAAGCTGAATTAGAAAAAGTAAGTATTATGCTTCATGGAGATAACGCTATTGCGAAGTATGAGTTTGAAACTTATCCAAGTATTATGGATAGAATAGAAACGGTAGTTTATGGTCTGTGGAATTCTACATCAGCACCAACAACCACTTCAAAAGATAATATTACTATTGCTAAAAATGAGTACGAACCTGTATTGACGATGGTACAACAAAGTGTTAAAAAAATAGAAGCACTAGAGAAAAAGTTAGCCATAACACCAAGTCCTTATACACCAGGAAGAAATAGCGAATGGAAAGAGGAGTGATGATAGGAAATGAGAGATTAGATTAGAGATTGATGATTAACAAATAACGATTAATGAAGTATAGAAAAGTAGCTAATGACGAGTTAAACAGGTTGAGTGAGGATGATTTTAAGCAAGAACAAAAACAACCAATAATTATCGTATTAGATAATATTAGAAGTTTAAACAATATAGGATCGGTATTCAGAACAGCGGATGCATTTTTAATTAAAGCAATTTATTTATGTGGTATTACCGCTCAGCCACCTCACAGAGAAATACAAAAAACTGCTTTAGGAGCAACAGAAACCGTTGAATGGAAATATTTTAGCTCAACCATTGAAGCTGTTAATGAGTTAAAAAGTTTGAACCATAAACTTATTGCTATTGAGCAGACAGAAAATAGCACCATGCTGAATGATTTTAAATGTAGCAAAGATGAACCATTGGCATTAATATTCGGAAATGAAGTACTTGGTGTAGAGCAAGAAGTAATTAATGAAGTAGATGAAGTAGTTGAAATTCCGCAATATGGTACCAAACATTCATTAAATATTTCTGTAAGTGTTGGTGTGGTGGTTTGGGATGTGTTTAATAAAATCGTAAATAGCAAATAATTGACAATTTATTTACTCAACAACTTCAATAGCTTCAGCAAGTTTTGGAGTGGAGTAGGAGCTTAAGGTGCCATCTTCATTAGTATAAATAAGCAAAGCCTCTAAAGTTGGGTTGGTTTTTAAAATTTTTTTGCTTTTTTCTAGTCCAACAACCATAAAAGCAGTGGCGTAAGCATCTGCTAAAGCACAGTTGTCAGTAACCACAGTAGCACTTAATAAGGTATGTCTGACAGGATAACCGGTAACAGGGTTAATGGTATGGGAATATTTAACACCATCTTTTTCATAAAATTTTCTGTAATTGCCAGATGTTGCTAACGCAGCATTTTCTAATTTAATAACAGCTTCTAATATTCTTTCTTCTTGATTTTCTACAGGTTTGTCTATGCCTATTCGCCAAGGTTTCTTTGCTGCATTTTTTCCTTTGGCAATAATTTCTCCACCAACTTCTATCATGTAATTTTTCACATTTTTTTTATCAAGAAAATCAGCAAGTACATCAACAGTATAGCCTTGAGCTATAGCGTTAAAGTCTAACATCATATTTTTATTTTGCTTAATGGCGATATTGTCTTTAATAGTAATTAAATCAAAATTGGTAAATTGTAATAAGCTATCAATAGTAACACTGTCTGTTTTTTCGGTGTTTTTAAAGCCAAATCCCCAAGCATTTACTAAATGCGTAACAGTAGGGTTAAAAGCACCTCCTGTTGTTGTGTAAACCTCTTTAGCCATGTTAAAAACATCAATAAAATAAGCATCAACTTCCAATATACTATCTGCCTGATTAAAATTAGTAATGATAGAGCGTTTGTTGTAGGTAGATAGTGAATTATCTATGGCAATTAAAATAGAATCTACCGAGCGTTGAAAATTTCTGTCATCTATATATAAAATTTGGTAGGTTGTACCTTGGGCATAACCTTTTACTTTGTTGGGAGCTTTTTTTTCGGAACTTGTATTACAAGCAATAAAAGATAAAAAAGTAAGCGTAAATAACAGATATCTCATTATGTTATGGAAGGTTAAAAATTGATGATAAAATAATCGTTGACAAAGAAACAAAAAATATTGCTAATTTTGTTTTATGATATTACCAATTGTAGCTTACGGAGATCCGGTTTTGAGAAAGGAAACCGAAGAGATAGATGCTAACTATCCTGACTTAAAACAACTTATTGCTGATATGTTTGAAACTATGTATCACTCAAAAGGTGTTGGGTTGGCAGCTCCACAAATAGGATTACCTATACGTTTGTTTATTGTTGATGCAGCAGGCTTTAATGAAGATGGAGAAGCTCCTGAATTAGAAGGTTTTAAGCGCGTATTCATCAATCCCATTATTATTGAAGAAAAAGGTAAGGAATGGAAATTTGAAGAAGGTTGTTTAAGTATTCCTGGAATTAGAGAAGAAGTTTCCAGAAAACCTGAACTGACTATTGAATATTACAATGAAAACTTTGAATTGGTTGAAGAAAAGTTAGATGGATTAGGAGCAAGAGTTGTTCAGCACGAGTACGACCATATTGAAGGCATTTTGTTTGTCGATAAAATCAATCCCTTAAAAAAACAATTAATTAAAAGCCGACTAAACGCTATTACTAAAGGTGAAATTAAAGTTGGCTATAGAATGAAATTTCCATTATTAAAAAATAAGTCATTATGATAAAAAAAGCATTAATTTTTACAAGTGTTGCCTTATTGGGTGTTTTTGTAGCTTGTTCAGGTTCTTCAGATCAAGATATAGTTGTTGAAAAAAATGAAGAAGTAAAAGACACTATAGTAGATACTCTTGAAGAAAGAATTGCTTTAATAGATAATTACTCATTGATTTTAGCTAATGACACTACTGGGGTTCATAGAGAAGTTGCAGAAAAATTATTATTAGCTTACGAAGATTTTTTAAAACACCATGGTTTTGAAACCATCTCTAAAGAATATCAATTTAGAGCAGGAGAATTAGCAAAAGCAATAAACAAACCTCATTTGGCTATAAAACATCTTAATGGGTTGTTAGAAAGAGATCCTGACCATGAAAGAGCTCCTTTAGCATTGTTTTATAAAGCAACTATTGTTGGAGATATGCTTAATGAAGATGAAAATGCCAAAATGTTATATCAAGAATTTATAGATAAATATCCCGATCATCCTTTAGCAGAAAGTGCTAAAGAGTCTATTAAATTGCAAGGAAAATCTCTTGATGAAATTGTAAAAGAGTTTGAAAAGAAAAACAAGTCTTAAAGCACATTTACTTCTCTTTCCAGTTCAATACCGAATTTAGTGTTTACGGCATTAATAATCTCAGAGGACAAATCGTAAATTTCTTGTCCTTTAGCGTTGCTATAGTTTACTAATACTAACGCTTGTTTTTTGTGTACGCCATAATTTCCAAAAGTTTTTCCTTTATAACCACATTGCTCTATCAACCAGCCTGCAGCAATTTTGGTAGTTCCATTATTTTGTGGGTAATTAGGTATTTCAGGAAATGCTGTTTTTAGTTGTTCGGCTTTTTCATTACTTACAGAAGGATTTTTAAAAAAACTTCCCGCATTACCAATTTCTTTAGGGTCGGGCAATTTACTTTGTCGGATGTTGATTACCGCTTTGCTTACATCTTTTATGGTTGGTTTGCTAATTCCCATTGCTTCCAACTCTGACTGGATAGCTCCGTAACTAGTATTGATGTTAGGTTGTTTATTTAATCTAAACGTTACAGCAGTAATAAAATAATTGCCTTTTTCTTTGGTTTTAAAAATGCTGCTTCGGTAATCAAATTCACAATCGTTAGTAGAAAAATGGGTGATTTTTAATGATTTTAAATGTAAGGCTTCCACTTCGGTGATGAAATCTTTTACTTCCACTCCGTAAGCACCAATATTTTGCATAGGAGATGCTCCAACACTTCCAGGAATTAAAGATAGATTTTCAATTCCACAATAGTTGTTCTCAATACAATAGCAAACAAACTCGTGCCACACTTCTCCCGAAGCTACTTTTAAATAAACTTCATTATCATTTTCGCTGATAAGCTGTATGCCTTTAAGTTCGTTTTTTAAGATTAGTCCATCAAAGTCTTTGGTAAAGAGAATATTGCTTCCACCACCAAGAATATAGATAGGAGAAAGGTTGTTGGATAAAATGTTTTTAAGTTTATCAACACTATTAATGGTAGCTAGTTTTTTTGTTTTTACATCTATACCAAAAGTATTGTGAGGACGTAATGAAATATTTTCTTGTAAAGACATAAAGATTACGATTTTTGAATAAGTACAACTGCATACGCAGAAACACCTTCTTCTCTGCCTTCAAAGCCTAATTTTTCTGTAGTTGTTGCTTTAATGGATAAATCTTCTTCGTCAATTTCAAGAATAGGGCAAAGGGTAGTTTTAATTTGTGGAATAAAAGGATTGATCTTAGGCTGTTGTAAAGCAATAGTAGCGTCAATGTTGCCAATAGAATATCCTTTGTTAGTAATTAATTTTACTACATCTTTTAAAAGAATTTTACTATCAATTCCTTTGTATGTATTATCGGTTGGGGGAAAATGAAAACCAATATCTCTTAAGTTGGCAGCACCTAAAAGAGCATCGCAAATAGTGTGAATTAGTACATCAGCATCAGAGTGACCAACAGCACCTTTGGTGTGAGGGATTTTTATACCACCAAGCCAAAAATCTTTTCCTTCTTCCAATTGATGAACATCAAAACCAAACCCTACTCGTATTTTCATAATAATTAATTAGTAGTAGATTCATTTTGAGATTTAAAATCATCAAAATCAAAACGTAGTGTAAAACGAATAGTATTAGCAAGAGGATTTCTGGCAACAGTAGAAAATAAATAAGAGAAGTCAATACTAAAAACGCTTAGTTTAAGTCCGGCACCAGCAGTAAAAAACTTTCTATTCCCTTTCGTAGAGTGTTCATGAAAATAACCAAAACGTGCAGCAAATTGCTTGTTGTACCAATATTCTAAACCTGCAGAAATATTAATTTCTCTCATTTCTTCTCCAAATCCTCCGGGAGCATCATTAAAGGATTGGAAAATTCCTGTTACTACAGGCACATCAGGGTTTTTTCCTGATTCAATTTCTTGTTCTCCGGTAGCAGGATCTATAATTGGTCTTCCGGAATCATCTGTTGCATATTCAGGTGGAGTAGGAACTAACAATTTATTTATATCAGTTAAAATAGTTATGGAATTATATTCATCCATTACAAAAGTTAGCGATTGGCCTAATCTCAAGTTAATTGGAATAAAGTCTTTGATGGCATCATCTGTATAAGAAATTTTAGCTCCAATATTAGAGATATTTAATCCTGCATTAAAAATAACATCTTGATCAAATAAGACAGCATCCGGATTGGTATAAAATGCAGAAACATCTGCAGCGAATGAAGTTCCTGCTTTTGTATTAGATCCAGCAACATCAATTCCTCCGGTAAGGTTAGAATAAATGTATCTACCTGCAATACCGGCAGAAAACCTATCACTTAGTTTTCTACTGTAGCCAACATCCCAGGCCCATTCATTAGGTGTAAAATCTCCTATGGGATTTCCTCTTTCATCAGTAAATTTAATATCTCCTAAAGAGAAAAATCTTAATGATGAACCAATAGCATGATCTCCATCGCCAATTTTTTTGTAAATACTAATATAAGATAAGTTAATATCAGGAACTAAGTCTCTTAACCAAGGAGTGTATGAAATGGAAATACCCATTTCTTTTTCTATAAAAGCCATTTTAGAACCATTCCAGTGCATAGAGTTTGCATCAGGAGAAGATGCTACACCTGCATCACCAAGTGCTCCATGTCTTGAATCGGGTGCAATTAATAAAAAAGGCACTGCTGTTGTAATTGTATTTAGTTGGAGAATACTTTTTTTCTCTTGTGCTTTAATTGTAGAGCAAAATGATACAATTAATAGACTTAAAATAATTCGTTTCATTTAATTTTTTAAAAAATAGGATGGCAAATATAACAATATAAGTAGTTAAATTTTAATATTTGACTACACTAAACGAATAAAATTTAAAGTTATTGTGAAAGGAAATTACCTTAGAATTACCAGTTTTTGAATTTTTTCTGCAACTGACATGTTTTCTGCTCTAACTCTAAGTTTGTACACATAAACACCTCTTCCTATTTGGTCGCCAAAAGCATCTAAACCATCCCAAGTTATAGAGGAAGAGCGAAAGCCTTCATTTAAAATATTTTGTTCTAATGTTTGAATTAATTTTCCGGTAATAGTAAATATTTGTACTTGTGCATACATAGGTTTTCCAGGTTGGTTGTGTTCAAACCAAAACTCCGTGTAAGTGGTAAAAGGATTAGGATAATTATATACTTTATCTAGTACTAAGTCTTTAGATTTAACCACAACAAATTCTAAAGTAGCTTCTGATGAGTTGTTATAAACATCCCAAACTTTTAATGTTAATTTGTGTCTGCCTTCTTCTAAATCTTTAAAAGGAAAACGTATTGTACCTTTCTGGTAGCTGTTTAAATCAGCTTCGTAAAAATCATTAAGAACAAAAGGCTGTTCTGTTTTGTCGTCTAAAATAGCAATGATATCATGTCCAATACCATTTCCAACCATGTTTATACCATGAATGTCTTCAACAAAAGCTAATAAACTTGGATTTTCATCTGTCATTCCACCGCTAATAAAATTATCGTCATTCATGTATAGTTCCAAATCAGGACCTTGGTTATCGGCAGCAATACTATCAGCCATTCCTCCAATATAAAAACCATCAAAATAGCCGTGTCCATCCTCCGATCTGTTTTCAGTATAATAACTGACCTTACCAACACCATAAGTATAAGAAATATCTTTAGGAACTACAAAACTGAATGAGAAATCACCATTAGTTACACTTACTTTACCTTTAAATAATTTACTTGTTTGCAAATTAAACTGCATAGCATTACCTCCATCATTTTGTAATGTGGTGATTGTTTTGGATTTATCGAACACAGTTGGTTTAATAATACCATTAAAGTTGGTTAATTTTTGTCCGCTTCTATTTTGTATATATCCTTCAATGGTTACTTTTTGCAAGGCTTTAATAGTATCAATACTGCTAACATTAATATTGTTGAGTTTAGTGGTAATTACCTCATGGTTGGGGTAGGCTAATTTAAGAGCAGGGTCTCCTAATAAAGTAAAGTTTCTGTTGTTGGTTCCTCCATTAGTAAGGTTTTTTGTTTCTGTAAAAATTTCGCCAAGTGTTTTATCTTCAATGTTATTTTTAGTGAATATAATATCGAATAAAGTTTTATTTAAGGCAAAATTGGGTCCAGAAAATACAGTTCTTACGGTAGTAAGTAGAGCAATTCCACCATTTTTGTTTAACAGAACCAATTCTCCCGCAGAAGTTCTAGATGGATCATCAAATCGACTAAATTCACAAGTGGCAGTAATAAACAATGGAAGTCCTCTTTGGTTTTCCCAACTATTTATCATGGGTACAGAAAGAATTCTTTCGTGTGCCCAACCTACTTCTCCACCATGTCCTGTATAATTAATAATTAAAGAGCCGTTATTTACTGCTTTATCTAGTTCATCATTTACTTCAGGGTATCTGTTTCCCCCTGGTGTTGCTATTTGTTTGTAGGCATCCATTAGTAATTTATTTACATTATAAGATTTGTAATGGGTTATTAATGTGTCTGCAATTTTATTAGCATCCTTCATGTGTAAATTTCCATCTTCATCATCACCTACAAAAACTACATCATTTCTCCAATCATCAAGTGTAGAAGTTGTATTGTAATTTAGTATTTTGGTTATTACATTGTTGGCTTCTTGTTGGGATTTTACAGGGAGTCTTCCAATAGCAATATCCATTATTTCTGGTCCATTCCATACACCCTCACTTAGATCTAACATGCCATAAAAGTCATCAGAGACATAAGAAGCAGTCCCTAAGGGGTTTGTTGAATTTACAGATTGAAAAGTGGGAACAAAATTGGTGTTACTCGTTAACCTATTTTTGTTATCATAAGAACCATCTCCAAATAAAAGTAAATATTTTGGTAGATCTGTAGAAATAGTAGCTCTATTATATAACATGCGAATGAAATCTCTGATAGCAACAATATCTTGACTACCGGAAGAAAATTCATTATAAATTTGTTGAGGCGTAACAATAATTACATTAAGTCCTTCATTACTATGAAAATCTGCTATTTGTCCAGCATGAGATAAAAATATAGGATGACTTACTATTATCATATCAGTTTGTGTTATTCCATGTAAGTTTTGATTTTCAACTTTGCCAAGTGAACTAACTTGTGTTTCAAAGTTATTAGTTAAAGCAATAAACTCTCTGAGACTATCAGTGGTAGCAACAAATGAAGCTATACCTCCAGAAAGGGTGAAGTTAATTTCTTTAATGTTAAATGGATCACTTACGTCCCATATTTTGGAAATAGTTCCTGCATTAGAGATGTTGAAAGAAGCAATGTTGCCAACGCCAACAGAATTTATATCTCTAAAAAATAATTGATTTCCATTCATACTAAGGTTTCTTCTGTAGTTAAGTTCTATTTTATTTAACCAACCAGTAGATAAAGAATTAGGGCGATTGTAAGTTATACCTATGTTAACGATATCATTTGTTGCTATAAAAGAAGTTGCATTAGAACTTGTTGTTGCAAAACTAGAAGTATAACTATTTAGATCCACACTTCCACAAGATATGTTAAATGAATTAGAATTAGTACTTATTGTAAAAGTGCTAGTGTTGTTAGAACGAGCTGCAACAAAAACTTCTACTTGAATTGGTGTATTTATATCAAGGTTGGGAGCGTTAAAATTAAAATTATAGCTGGTTCTTATATCAAAAACTTCTCCGAACCATTCTTGACCCGATTTAATAAGGTTTACAATGTCTTTTTCATGATAAGCATAGTCACTAAAGCTAGTAACATTGGTAGTAGCTCCACTTAAAGATGGTTGAGAAGTAATTCTTTTTGACGGTTGTCCGGTATTACTTGCGGTTATGAAGTAAAAAGAAGTATCGCTAAACAAGTTATTTTTATGAGTAAAACGATTACTAACTGTATTAAATTCCCATGTGTTTGGAGATTGACCATAAAATAATACATAATCTTCTTTGTCAAAAACGCCATCGTTTTCACCAGCAATATGTATAGCATTTTGTTGAAGATCGTCAGGTCTATAATCACTATTTAATAGTGGTAGCATTTTTCCCCCATTACCATAAACTTTAATGTTGGCAGGGTTTATATTGTCGACATCAAGTCCTAAATCTTTTAGAAAATCATAAGTAAGTTTAAAAACACCATCTTTAGAAACACCTATTTTATACCAATCACCAGTCTCTAGTACAGAATTTAAAGTTAAATTTTTATTTTTTTGATTAACTATAGTTTTTTCAGTAATTAGTTCAAATTTATAGCTTATCACTTTTTTATAGGTTCCACTGTTTTTATCATGTATAATAGGAATAAAGTTATAGAAACCATAATTCGTTTTTTTTTCTATGCCATTAAAAAACTTTAGTTCAATATCATTTGGTAAATAATCAAAACCGTACATATTTTGTATTTCTTCAAAAGAAATAGATTCATAATTGATATTTATAATATTTATATCAATAAGTCGTTCTTGGTTAAGAAGAATTCTATCGAAATAGATAGCTAAAAAATCTTTTTCGGCAATAAAGTCCATGTTATTAAATGAAGGAAACCATTTTGAATTATTTTTTTGAGTTACAAATTCAGTGCTTTTTTGAACTGTTAAGTCCCATGTAATGGTTTTCTCAACTATAACATTCCCAGCTAAAAAACTTAGAGGAAGTAGTAATGATAAGGCAGTAGAAAGTAGTTTGCTGTAAAACATTTAATTTTTTTTTATAAAATTAAGACTAATTACATTAGTTTTACAAATTAATTTTAAAGCTAAACGAAATTAAAAAATCTTTATTGTTTTTTTTAGGTTTGTAAAAAAAATAGCTACATTTGGAACTTGATTTTTAAATTATACGTTTAAAAACTACATGATAAAAGGTAACATAATAATAAAAAGCGGCTTTAAATTAGGTTTAATAGCTTTGTTGGTAGTGATTTTTACGGGCAGATTGTTTGCGCAAGATCCTGAATTCACACAGTTTTATGCTAATCAGCTTTATTTAAATCCTGCATTTGCGGGGGCATCTTATTGTCCAAAGCTTTCACTAAACTATAGGAATCAATGGCCAGGAATAAGCGGTTCGTTTGTTACTAATAGTGCTTCTTATGATCAGCATGTAGATGCATTATCTGGTGGTGTCGGGTTATTGGTGCTTAATGATAGAGCAGGAGAAGGGACTTTAAACACTATCAATGTTAGTGGTATTTATTCTTACGAGTTACAGGTTACAAGAAAACTTACTCTTAGAGCAGGTGTTCAAGGAACATGGGCTCAAAAAAGAGTTGATTGGGATAAGTTAACATTTGGAGATCAAATTGACCCAAGAAGAGGTTTTATTTTTAATACTAATGAAGTACAAAGAGATGAACCAAGGAGTTTTGTTGATTTCTCTGCTGGTTTGTTGGGATATACTGAAAATATATTTGTTGGCTTTGCCGTTCATCATTTAACTCAGCCCAACGAATCAGTGATTGAAGGTATTAGTCCTTTACCTAGAAAATATACTTTTCATGCAGGCGTTCAAATTCCTATAGACAGCAAAGGAGAACCAGCAACTCTATCACCAAATGTGTTAGTTCAGTTACAAGAAAATTTTTTACAAATAAATTTTGGTATGTATTATAATAAAGGACCTATATATGGAGGTTTATGGTACAGAAATCAAGATTCTTTTATCGCTTCTATAGGTTTTGAAGCAGGTATATTAAAATTTGGGTATAGTTATGATATAACAGTATCTAAATTAACGAATCAGACTGCAGGCTCTCATGAGTTTTCTACAGGAATGAAGTTTGATTGTAAACCTAAAAAACCTAGATTTAGAACAATAAGTTGTCCTTCTTTTTAGTTAATCTTAAAATAGTTTTAAAAATAAATAGTTATGAAACTGCAAAAAATAAATTTAATTTTCGTCTCATTGGTAATTACTTCATTGTTTTTTACTTCTTGTAAGCATGAGCAATCAAGTACAACTGGATGGAATTATAATGACCCGAGAAATGGAGGTTTTCAAAAAGTACCTTATTTGGAACAAGAAACAGGTCCGGGTTTGGTTTTAATTGAAGGCGGTAGGTTTACAATGGGTAGAGTAGAACAAGAGGTGAATTATGATTGGAATAATATTCCAAGAACAGTTACTGTTTCTTCTTTTTATATGGATGAAACAGAAGTTTCTAACTTTGCTTATTTAGAATATTTATATTGGTTAAATAGAGTTTTTTCTTTAGATTATCCTGAGGTATATAAGAAAGCTGTGCCAGATACTTTAGTATGGAGAAGTAAATTAGCTTATAATGAACCTTATGTAGAATATTATTTAAGACATCCATCCTATAGAGATTATCCTGTAGTTGGAGTAAATTGGTTACAAGCTAACGATTTTTGTGCTTGGAGAACAGATAGAGTGAATGAAATCATTTTGATTAGAGAAGGGTTGTTTGAGCATTATCCAAACCAAATTAATGAAGATAACTTTAATACTGAAGCTTATATGTTAGGCCAGTATGAAAGTGGAAAAAGAGTAGACGGAATTCCTGATTTAGATCCCAACAAAGAGTTTAGAAATGTTAAAATGGAAGATGGTATTTTATTACCAAAATATAGACTTCCAACAGAAGCAGAGTGGGAGTATGCAGCTTATGGATTAATTGGAAATACAATAGATGAATTAATTCCAGACAGAAAATTATACCCATGGAATGGTCATGCAGTTAGGAACTCTAATGAAAAATATATTGGACAAATATTAGCTAATTTTAAAAGAGGTAGAGGTGATAATATGGGAGTTGCTGGTAGGTTAAATGATAATGCAGATGTTACAGCACCTGTTTATGCTTATTGGCCAAATGATTACGGTTTATATAATATGGCTGGAAATGTTAGTGAATGGGTAATGGATGTTTATAGACCTTTATCATTAGAAGATAATGATGATTTTAGACCATTTAGAGGTAATGTTTACCAAACTAAAGAGTTGGATGAAGATGGTTATATTGCTGAGAAAGATAGTTTAGGAAGAATTAAATATAGAGATGTTGATACTGAAAAAGATAATTTAACAGATAGAAGAAACTATAAATCAGCTGATAATATTGATTATCTTGATGGACATTGGGAATCTAGTGTGTACTATGGAGAAGTTGGTGCAGGTACTATAGATTCTGATTTTGATGAATTAGATAAACAAAAACAAATGTATCAATTCGGAGAAACATCATTAGTTAATGATAGAGCTAGAGTTTATAAAGGTGCTTCATGGAGAGATAGAGCTTATTGGATGGTTCCTGGAACAAGAAGGTATTTAACCGAGGAACAATCTACTTCTTATATTGGATTTAGATGTGCTATGACAAGAGTTGGTAGTCCGGTTGGTTTAGGATATTAACATTGTTTGGCTTATAAAAAATTAAAACCTCTTATGAAATTCATAAGAGGTTTTTTTATGTTTGTTTGTATGGAAATTCAGGACTTGTATTATCTTTTTTTAGAAAAAGAAAATGTTTCTACGGATACTAGAAATATTATTAAAGACAGTATTTTTTTTGCATTAAAAGGAGAAAATTTTGATGCCAATCAATTTGCTCAACAAGCATTAGATAATGGAGCATCTTATGCGATTGTTGATGACAAAAATGTTGTTAAATCTGATAAATTTATTTTAGTAGATGATGTTTTAACCACGCTACAGAGTTTAGCTAACCATCACAGAAAACAATTTAAAATACCTGTAATAGGAATTACCGGTAGCAATGGAAAAACTACCACCAAAGAATTAATTTTTGCAGTGTTATCTAAAAAATACAATACTCTAGCCACCAAAGGAAATTTAAACAACCACATAGGAGTTCCGTTAACCTTATTGTCATTAAAGACAGATACAGAAATTGCAATAATAGAAATGGGAGCAAATCATATCGGAGAAATTGATTTTTTGAGTAAAATTGCTGAACCAATTTTTGGAATAATAACTAATATTGGTAAGGCTCATATTGAAGGTTTTGGAAGTTACGAAGGTGTTATTCAAACAAAATCTGAATTATATAAGTTTATAAAGCAAAAAGAAGGGACTTTGTTTGTTAATGAAGACGATAAATTGTTAATGGATTTGTCTTTTGAAATAAATAGAATTAGCTATGGAGAAAATGCAAAAAGTCATGATTTTAAATTAGTAGAAAGTTCTCCTAATTTAAAAATTGCATGGAACAACAATATAATCACGACCAATTTATATGGTAAATATAATTTTCCCAATATAATGGCTGCAATATGTATAGGAGATTATTTTAATGTTGATGAACAAGATATTATTGATGCAATAACAAATTATGTATCTACTAATAATCGTTCTCAGTTTGCTGAAATAAGAGGAAATACCTATTATTTGGATGCTTATAATGCTAATCCAACCAGTATGAATGCGGCAATTGAAACATTTATTGAGGGGCATTTTTCAAATAAGTTAATGATTTTAGGAGATATGCTTGAATTGGGTAATGTAAGTGACGAAGAGCATCTGGTTATTATAGAAAAGGCTGCAAATAATCATTTAAACACCATTTTTGTAGGTAATAATTTCTTTTCGTTTTCAGATAAGTACAAAAACAATAAATTACTTCATTTTTTTAAAAGTTACGAAGAAGTAATTAAATGGTTTGTAGAAAACAATCCTAAAAATAAAAATATTTTGGTTAAAGGATCGAGGGGAATTAAGTTGGAGAAAATTGTTGAAGCCCAAAAATAGAATAGTTGTTAGTTACAAAACTTACAATAGTTAGAGCTTGAATTATGGGTGAAAGAAATGTCTTTATCTATCATTTCTTCACAAATTCTTTTAATTTGATTTTCAAAATTAGTTAATAACTCTACTGTTATTTTTGCTTCCCCATCAAGATTGAATCTCATAAAATCGTTGGTAAATTTTCTAAATGAAATAATACCGGCATTACATTCTGTTATGTCGCTTAAAAATGTTGAATTGTTTTTGTGGTAAAGCAAAGCATAAAATAAGATTTGAAAGGCTTTGTTTTTTTTGTTGGGCAACAATAACTCATCAAGTTCTTTAATTTTTAATTCGGTAGACTCTACACTACCAGTTTTATAATCAATAATTCTATTTAAGTTGCCTATTGAGTCCACTCTATCAATAGTTCCAGAAAGTTTAACAGTATTCACTTCAAATCCATAATTTGTTGTATAATCTAATTTTTGTTCTAACGATTTTACAATTAAAGGTTGCTGACTTTTTTTTATCAAGTTCAATTCTTTTTTAAGAAAATTATTGATGTAAGTTTGAGCAACAGAGTAAATTAAAAGGTTTTTACCGCTTTTTAATTCAACATCACTAAAGTTTTTTGAGAACACATCATAAGTAATCTTATTGGCATTTTTCAACATTAATTTTATGTGTTCTTCTTTAAGTTCTACATTTATGAACTCTTTGTATAGTTGTTCAAAAATTTCATGAATAAAACTCCCGAAAGTGTTGTGTTCTATAGTTTCTTCAACATCATCCTCTTCGTTTATTTTTAGAATGTATTTATAATAAAAATCTAACGGACAATTAATGTAAGTATTAAGTGCTGTTGGAGATAGCTGGTTGCTTAAAATCTCTTTTATACGATTAACCACTTCATCAGTTTTTTCAATCGATATGTTTGATTGTTCAAATTTAGAAGTAGGGTAGTTGATTAGTTTTTTAGAAATAGTGATGTTTGGTTTTTTAGTGTTATTAAGTTCATGTTCTATTTGAGTAATAAACCTGCTTTGTTCACCACTTCCAAATTCATTTGTTTCTGTATTGTGTGTTATGTAAATATTTTCGGCATTTTGTATTAGCCTGTAAAAATGATAAGCATAAACAGCATCTTTTTCGTAATGCGTTGGTAGTTGGTAAGCATTTTTTAAGTCGTAAGGGATAAATGAATTAAAAGTTTTTCCTTTAGGTAAAACGCCTTCATTAGCTCCAACAATAATTACATTTTTAAAGTCAATATTTCTTGTTTCCAACATTCCCATTATTTGTAAACCTTGTAGTGGTTCTCCATAAAGTTCTATAGAAAAAGAGCTTAATAGCTGTCTGAAAATACTGTAAAATCCTTTAAAACTTGTTATAGCATCTTGCTGAGTAAGTAACAACTCTAACTGATTAAAAAGTTTAGAAAAGTGAAATAAATATTCTAATTCCAGGTGAAAACTACTGGTAGTATTTTTTTTAATTAATTGTTGATAATGTTCTTTCCCAATAGATATAATGGTTTTAGAAATGTTTATTAAATCTAGGATAGTTGCTTTTACGGGTAGCTTAAAGGGGAGAGCATCGTTTATAAACTGAAGTTTATCGTTATTAATAAAAACCCAATTTTGCTGTATAATTTTTGAATTTAGTTGTTCAATTGTTTTGTTTCCGATAATTACATTGCTAAAAGGAAGCCTGAACAGGTTAATTAAATCTTTGTAATGGTAAGTTAGTGTGTCTTTTGAACCAAATTTTTCAGCATTCATAAAAAGCTGAAAAATGGTTTCGAAAAATATGGTAAGACTAGTGTTTTTTAGAGGGTATCCCATAGTAACATTTACATTCTGAATTTCATCCGGAATAGATTGCATAACAGGAATGAGCATGTTTTCTTCAGCTAAAACAATTGCTGTATCTTTATAATTATCAGTAGAGTCAATTTTACTTAAGATGTTAGATAAATATTTGGCTTGTCCTATTTGTTGGGGAACACCAATAACCTCAATGTTTTTGGTAGTTTGATTAAATTTATCATTTATCCAATTAAAAGGAGAGAAAACCTCTTTTTTAATATATTTTCTTAAAAAGAAACCGCTTTCTTGTAAGTCGTCTTCCAAATAATATTTATCAGCGTCCCAAAGAATCTCAGCTTTATTTTGTTTAATAAGTGAACTAATAATGGTTTCTTCGGCTTGGTTTAACGCATTAAAACCAACAAATATTATTTTTTGCCATTGGGCAATTTTATTTTCAATAAAAGATTCTGGGTTTAGAGCTAATTCTTCAGCTACTTTTCTAAAAGCCATTCCCTGATAAGCCATGTTTTTGCTCTCTAAAATGGTTTTATAAGTAACATATAGATTACTAAGTTCATTCCAAAATTTAAGGTATTGTTTCTGAAAGTCAGACAATTCTTTATCTCCTAAATTCCAAATTTCTATAGCTCTAATATCGTTTATTTCTTTAAAAAAAGTTTCGGGAGGAATTAAATACCTGTCAATCTCATTAAAGTCGTGTAATAAAATTTGCCCCCATTTAGAAAAGTCTTCAAAAGTTTCCGGAGCATCGCTAATGGTTTTATAACACTCATACAATTCAAATAACTGGGTGAGGTTATCTATAATTTCGGATGCAGAGGTTTTTTCAATAAAATCTTCTGTACCAATAATTTCAGGAAGCCAAATAGGGTTTTTAATTAATTTACTTAATTCTTGTTTCAAAAATAATCCTGCACGTTTGTTGGGTAATACAATAAGCAGATGCTCTAGGTTTTCGTTGTATTTTGATATTAGATGACGGGCAGTTTTATTTAAAAAAGTGTTCAATGAGGTAGCATTTAATTATTTATTTACATAACGATTAAATTCATCGTAGCAAATATGGATTTCTTTATGGAGATCAAATTCAGATGCATTTAAAATAAAATAATTTGAAAAATCGCAGTAGGAAAGAAAATATTCAGCAGTTTCAATATCATTAATAGGCGTAATTCTCATTAATAGAATGGGATTTAACTTTTCATCAATTGCTGCTTGTTTTTTATCTTGTTCTAATAATTTTAAATAGTTTTTCTTGTCTTGAACATATTTATTAAAAGCTCCCAATATGGCAGAAATGCCTCCAGAGATTATTATTCCTCCATTAGCTTCTTGGTAAGCAGCTAAAAGCTCTTCTTTTGGGACATATATACTTTTATTAATAGGATTAGGATTTTCTTGAATTCTTAGTTGTGTAAAGGCTTCCTTAAACTCCTCATAATCTTTATAAGGAAGTACCGTAAAGTTTTCAAGATTATACGTTCTTCTATGCAAATAAACGTTGAAATAAGAATTGTTTATTACATGATTATAGGTAGAGAATCCTACAGAAGAAATGATTAACGTATCATTCGGGCTGGCCATAATAGAAAAGCTACCATTTGTTTTTGAGACAACACCAATATTACTTGATTTATTAATAATATGTACTCCTTCTAAAGCAATAGAATCACTAGCATTTAAAATTGTACCAACAAAAACAGCTTCCTGAGCTTTTAATTGAAAACTACAAAAGAGCATAATAATAACTATTGTTATGAGGAGATTATGCTTCATTTTTTGCTAATTCTTTTTTTGAAAATAATTTCGAAATAAGTACCTTCCTTATCTATCCTTTCTATTTCGCCATCAATCTGGCTAACAAATACTTTTATAAGTTCCATACCTAATGTCTCATCGTCTTTTTGTAGCATACCTTTCGGCATTCCAATACCATTATCTCCAACAATTAATTTAAATGTTGTATTTTGTAATTCTGATAAATGAATGGTAATAGTTCCTTTGTCCTTCCCTTTAAAGGCATACTTTAATGAGTTGGATATAATTTCATTTAATAATAAACCAATTGGAATTAATGTGTCTATCTCAAATTTTAAAGCATCTATTTTTAAATCTAAATGAATGTCACAATTTATTGAATATGAACTTACCAAATCATCAATTAAAGAAATAATATAATCCTGAACATCTATTTTTGAAAGATCTCCAGATTGATACATTTTTTCATGAATCAAAGCCATAGAACGAATTCTATTTTGAGCTTCGCTAAAAAGTGCCAGGGCTTTTTCGTCTTTAGTATAGTTAGATTGAATACTTAGAAGACTATTGATTACTTGCATATTGTTTTTTACTCGATGATGAATTTCTTTTAAAAGAATTTCTTTTTCATCACGTTGTTTTTCAATAAGCATTGTCCTTTCTTTAACTTTTTCTTCGAGTTCTTTACTAATTTGTAATTGTCTTTTTTCTTTATAGGTAGCAATTCTAAAAACTAAATAGAAAGTTCCTAAACCAACAATTAAATAAAACCACCATTTTTGCCAAAAAGGAGACTTAATAATAAATGAGAAAGTAACCGGTTGTTGATTCCAAACACCATCATTATTTCTAGATTTTACTTTAAAAGTATATGCTCCAGGTGGTAGGTTAGAGTAGGTGGCAACATCTTTTGTAGTAGCAGGAAACCAATCATTATCAAAACCTTCTAACTTAAAGCTATATAATACTGCTTCGGGATGAGAAAGATTGATGGAATTAAATTCAAAAGTTAAATGGTTTTGATTGTATTTTAGTTCAATGTTTTCAGGTAAATTATACCATTTGGATAATTTCTTTGAATGCTTTAACCAATCAACATTATCGAAAAATAGTTTAACACTTGTAATATGTGTTTTAGATTCAAAAACATTTTCTCTATCTTCTGAAGGAGTATATTTTATCAATCCTTTAACAGTTCCAATCCAAAGGTTGTTTTTTTCATCTTCATAAATAGCTCTACTATTACATTCAACTCCCCTAAAACCATCACTTAATCCATAATTTTTTATTTCATCTACTTGTCCGTAACTATTAAATGTAAATTTATCTAATCCGTTATTGGTACCAATCCACAAATGACCTCTTTTATGAAAATGAACTAAGTAAATTACATCTGATGACAAACCGTTTTTTGTTGTAAATGAAGTGAAATCAATTCCATCGTATTTTGTTAAACAACGGTCCGTTCCAAACCAAATATTCCCAAAAGCATCTTCAGTAATACTGCTGATATAAGAATTACAAATTTTTGAAACAGGAAAGCTCGTGATTACTTCTTTACTCATACGGTTTATTCCATTTCCTGTTCCTATCCATAGATTTTTACTTTTATCTAAAAATAGAGAATGTATATAGTTATGAGATAGTCCGTTATCTATAGTGTAAGTAGTAAAACTATTAAAATCATATTTACATAATCCACCACCATTGGTTCCAATCCATAGATAACCTCTTTTATCGAAAAGTAAACTTTTTATTTCATCGGAAGGTAACCCATCTTTTGTAGTATAATTTATAAAAACTCCATTACTGTATTTACTTAGCCCTTTTGTTGTAGCAAACCATAAATCACCTTTATTATCTTTTACAATAGCTTTTATCGTATTGCTACCTAATCCATTTAACTCTGTGAATTGTACTGAAAAGTTACCATTATATTTGTAAATGCCACTACTTGCTGTTGCAACCCAAATATTTTCATCGTTATCATGAGTAACTCCAAAAATATCGTTCTGGTTTAAACCAACAATTTCATTAAAATAGGTAAAAGCAGTATTATTTACTCTAATTATACCAGAGCCATTAGTTCCTATCCAAATATTACCAATTCTATCCTTATATAAGGTATTTATATTATTTGTTTCAAGACCATTTTTTTTACTAATATGTTTATTTTCATTAGTGCTTATGTTTACATGATAAATTCCATTGTTAAAAGTTGAATACCAAATATTCTTATCATTATCTTCGATAATAGATGAAATTTTATGTGATGAATTAATGGTTTCTACTTCTAGTTTAGCATCTTTGTCAATACTACCTGCAAGTATTTTATGTATTCCGGTATCTTTAAACCCAACTAAGTAGTTACCTTCATTGTTTTGTAATAGAGAAGTAACATTATTTGAAGGTAAGTCATTATTAATATTAAAATAAAAAGTGTCTTTCTCATTTATTTTTATTAATCCGTCAGTTGTTCCAATCCAAATGTTATTTTTATTGTCAGAGGTAATAACATTAATAGATGTATTAAAAAAACTTTTGTTTAAGGTACGAAAAAAACCATTTTCGTAATAGCACAGACCTGAGGAGCTTCCAATCCATACTCTATCTTTATTATCAATAAAAATACAATTATTAGAATTATTTTGTAGACCATCGTTTTTGGTTAATACAACCATATTTCTACCGTTATATTTAGAAACCCCTCCCCAAGTAGAGGTAAACCACATGTTGCCTTCTTTGTCTTCTGCAATTCCAGTAACTATATTTCCCGCTAAACCATCTTTTTCATTATATTTATTAAAAAGTTTACCATCAAATTGAGCAACACCACCTCCAGAAGTAGCCACCCATAGATATCCTCTAGAGTCATTATAAACTGCATTAACGGAAGATTGAGGTAGTCCTTCCGGCACATTAAAATAACTAAAATTATAAGTTTGTCCAAAAACTTTTAGGCTAAAAGAAAAAACACTAGCAATAAGCAGTATAAATGTTAAAAAGTGATATGTGTATTTTTTGTAGTTCAATCAGAGGTTCTTTATTATACAATAATAAACAATAATGCTGTAAATTCATTAAGAGCATTGAGTTTTTTATCCTCCCACTTTTTTTGTTTGTTTATATCCTATTTTTAAAAGGATATCAAAAATTTTATCTTTATGCTCTCCTTGAATTAAAATTTCTCCATCTTTTGCACTACCTCCAACTCCGCATTTTTGCTTTAAAATTTTTCCTAAATCTTGTAAATCATCATCGATTCCAACAAAACCTGTAATTAAGGTTACAGATTTACCTTTGCGTTGTTTACGGTCAATTATCACTTTTAGTTTTTGTTCATCAGGAGAAAGAGTTTCTATTTCTTCATCAAAGTGGTCTTCGTATTCAAAATTTTTGTTGGTAGAATATACTATATTTTTTTTACTCATGGGGTTATAATTTTTAAAGATAAAGGTTGAATGCTTAAATTAATTTCGTTTTCTGTTAAAACTGGTTCTCCATCAATATGTAATTCTTTTTCTGGAGGAATAATGGTGATATTTTTACCCTTCAATTCATTTATATACCTAAATGTGTTAATTTTTTTATTAAAAAGTTTATAGGCAAAGTTAAGGGAATATAGTAAAGGAAATTTTTTCAGTATTATAATTCTTATTAAACCATCGTCTAGTTTTGAGTTTGGAGAAATATAAGCATTGTTGCCGTACTGGTTAGAGTTAGCAAAAGTGATGAGTAAGGCTTTGGTATTAAATTTTTTACCATCAATAGTAATATCATAAATTCCTTCGTTATAATTGAAATACTCTTTAACAGTTATTTTAAAATAAGTCCAAAAACCTCTTTTTTTTGCTTGAGAAAATAACCAACCTATTCGTGCATCAAATCCAGAACCAGCTGTTCCTAAAAAATAACCATCATTAATTTTAACTACATCAATAGTTGTTTTTTTTAGATTATTGATGGTTTCAATTGCATTTTTAATGGTTAATGGAATTTTTAAATGCCTTGCCAAGCCATTTCCAGAGCCAACAGGAATTATTGCTAAAGTAGTATTGCTACCAATTAGCTGACTACCAACTTCGTTTACAGAACCATCTCCTCCAACAGCGGTAATAATATCATACTTGTCTTTAGCTTTTTTTGCAATTTCAATGGCATGTTTAGCTCTTTCGGTATAAGTTATATCGTATTCAATGTATTGAGTATCTAAATGTTTTTCAAGTAGTTTTTCCACTATTTTTTGCTTTCCTGTTCCGGAAATAGGGTTAATAATGAAAAGTACTTTGGTTTTAGACATAACTTATCAAAATAAATTATTTACTAACGGATAATTGGTTGTTAATTAATCGGTTGTTGTATTGCTGAAGAACAGCTTTCATAAAAACTTCCATATCCGTTTTTTTGATTAATTCCTCTCCATTAAGTTGAGTTTTTAGGAGGTTGTTCATTAATAATTCATCTTTTGAAATATTATAAAAGGCTATTGTTTTCTTACCATCAAAAAACAATACATAATTTTCTTGATAGAGCTGGTAAACACCATTTATAAAATTAATTACAAACGGGTTTTTTGGATTTTTATCAAAAATATTTCTTCCAAAAGCAATTGATTTTGTAGGAATTCCTAACCAACCTAATAAAGATGGAGCAATATCTATTTGCTGAAAAAGAGGGTCGTATTTACCCTTAAGTTCTTTGCTTGGATCAAAAATTAAAGTGGGTATGGCAAACCGACCTATTGGAGTGTTGTATTTTGCTTGTTCAGAATGTGTGGAATGATCTGCTGTAATCACAAACAATGTGTTGTTGTACCAAGGCATTTTTTTAGCGGTTTCAAAGAATTTTTTTAGTGCGTAATCTGTATAACCAACTACCTCATGCATAGGTAAGCTGCCTTTAGGAAATTTATCTAAATGTTCGTCTGGAATGGTGTAAGGATGGTGTGATGAAATAGTGAAAATGGTACTGAAAAATGGTGTTTCTTTTTTATTTAATTCATTAGCAAAATATTGTAAATAAGGTTCATCAAAAATGCCCCACTTGCCATCATAATGTTTATTTTTTTCAGGATATTCATCTAAGCCAAAATAATTCTCAGTTCCTGCCATACTCGAAAAAGCATCAAAGCCCATAGTACCATTGCTTCCTGAATGATAGAAAGAAGTGTTGTAGCCGTGTGTTTTCAAGATTTTAGGTAAGCCATCTATGGCATTACTTCCATAGTTAGAAACTACTAAGGGCGTATTCATTAATTGAGGTAAACTAGCTAAAATGGAAGGTAATGATTCAATAGATTTTTGTCCATTAGCGTAAGCGTTTGTAAATATATAGCTTTCGGTCATTAAGGAATCTAAAAATGGCGTATAGCCTTTTTTATTGTGATAACTAACATATTCTTTAGCAAGACTTTCAATAATTATAAAAACAATATTTTTTTTATTGAGTGGATTTTTTCCTTCAATAATTAAAACCGGAGAGTAGAGGCTTTCAAGTTCATCATCAGTATAAAAATTGATGGGGTTAGCTTTTTCTTTAGTAAGTGATTTTAAAACGGTAAAAGGTGTATTTAAAACAAGTGCAACATTTTGAGCATGTGTATATTGTCCAGCACTAACACTGTTTAGTGGTCTGAGTTGGAAACCTCCCCGCATACCAAGAATGGTAAACAACATCACTCCAACAAAAATGGAAGATTGAATAATGTAATTTTTCTTTACATAAGGATAAAACATGCCTTTAAAACGACAATATTTTTTATAAATATACCATGAAAACCAAATTAAAAATGCCAGTAAAATGTAATCGTACCAAAAATCAATAATATAAAGCGGTAATAAGGTCATAAAATCTTCTCCACCACCGGCACTAATCATGCTGAATAAATCTGTAGTGGTTCTTTTCATAGTAAAATCGAAGTAAGCGACATCCACTAAGTTTAAAATGATAGCAATGGTATTGGGAATATAGAATAGGATAGCTAAAGTTCGTTGGTATTTTCTAAAACTTCTAAATGAAAAAGGAAGTACCGACATTAATATAAAAGGCAGATACAAATAAGCAATAGCAACGGCATCAAAACGAACTCCATAAACAAAATCCATAAAAACAACATCTTGAAAATGAGATTGATTGACAATATAAAAGGAAATTCTACATAATGAAAACACCAAAAAAGCTAAACCAATTCTTTTGGCAAAAGGAATAAGATGTGATAAATAATTAGGGATGATCATTTTTTTGGATTAACTGAAAGAAAACGTTTATTTTGAAATAATAAGTTTTTAAATTATTGTAATTCAATTAATTGAATATGAAAAAATGCTTGTCACAAAAATAGTAAATAAATTCATAAGAATGATGTAAGGTTATTAGGATGCTTTATCTTCTTTCTTTGGCATAGGGCCTCGCAAATGAATAATTAATCCGTTCAAGAAATTACGTAGAATTTGGTCACCACATTCCATATATTTCGGATGGCTTTCATTTCTGAAAAAAGCCCCTAATTCGCTTTTGGTAATTTTAAAATCTACCAATGCACAAATGTTTACAATATCTTCATCTCTGAGTTTGTGAGCAACTCTTAATTTTTTAAATATATCGTTATTAGTCAATCCCATGTTTTAGTCTTTAATAATATTTTTAACTCTTCCTACAATTCCCGATTCGAGCATTACTTTAATGCCATGAGGATGAGTTCTAGAGTTGGTTAAAATTCTTTTTACAATTCCTTGTGTAAGTTCCCCTGAAGATTGATGGTGTTTTTGAATCACTTCCACTTCGTAACCAACACTAATACTTGCTCGGTTTTTTCCTTCAGACATGCTTATTTATTTTAATCCACAATTATCACAATCGTGTTTTTTTCTTTTAATAATGTATTTGTAAACTAAGAAAATTACAGCTCCTAAAATCCATATTCCGGCAATTATTTCCTGAATATTCATTTTTATATTTTTATATTAATAAAGTACGAAGTTAGGTAAAATCGGTTAAATTTGGCACTTCAAAACATACAACTTATGGCGTTGACATTTAACAGAAGAAAATATACAGATGAAGAGCTTGTTAAGCTTTATAAAAATTTATTAAAACCACGGTTGATTGAAGAGAAAATGTTGATTTTGCTTCGTCAGGGAAGAGTATCAAAGTGGTTTTCAGGAATAGGTCAGGAGGCTATTTCGGTGGGAGCAGCCTTAGCATTAGAAAAAGATGAATATATTTTGCCTATGCACAGAAACTTAGGTGTTTTTACCAGCAGAGAAATTCCTTTACATCGCTTGTTTTCACAATTTCAAGGAAAAATGAATGGTTTTACTAAAGGTAGAGACCGTTCTTTTCATTTCGGAACACAAGAGCATAAAATTGTGGGTATGATTTCTCATTTAGGACCTCAAATGGGGGTGGCTGATGGAATTGCTTTAGGCAAAAAGTTGAATAATGAAGGAAAAGCTACTTTAGTTTTTACCGGAGATGGTGGTGCCAGTGAAGGAGATTTTCATGAAGCTATTAATACTGCTGCTGTTTGGCAATTACCCGTAATTATTTTAGTAGAAAATAATGGTTATGGATTATCAACTCCATCTAGTGAACAATTTATTTGTAAAAATTTTGTGGATAAAGGAATCGGTTATGGCATTGAAACAGAGTTGATTGATGGAAATAATATTTTAGATGTTTACCATAAAATTAGTCAGATAGCAGAATCTATTCGTAAAAAACCACGACCTGTTTTAGTTGAAGCACTTACTTTTAGAATGCGTGGACATGAAGAAGCTTCAGGCACAAAGTATGTCCCTCAGGAGTTGATGGATGAATGGCAGCAAAAAGATCCTGTGGTAAATTATGAGAATTATTTGTTAGCCGAAAAAGTATTAGATAATGCCAAAATTGAAGCAATTAAAGCTGAGATAAAAGAAGAGATAAATACAGATTGGGAAAAAGCTTATAACGAACCAAAAATTGTAGCAGACCTTCAAACAGAATTGAATGATGTTTATGCACCATTTTCTTTTTCCGAAACAAAACCTGCAACAGAAAAAAAATCAGAAAAAAGATTAATTGATGCTATTTCTGATGGCTTAAGACAAAGCATGGAAAAACACCCAAACTTGGTATTGATGGGGCAAGATATTGCAGATTATGGAGGTGTTTTTAAAATTACGGATGGCTTTGTAGCTCAATTTGGTAAAGAAAGAGTTAGAAATACACCGCTTTGCGAATCTGCTATTTTAGGTGCAGGGTTAGGGCTTTCTATTAACGGACAAAAAGCCATGGTAGAAATGCAGTTTGCCGACTTTGTAAGTGAAGGCATTACTCAAATTTGTAATAATTTAGCCAAAAGTTATTACCGTTGGCAACAAAATGCCGATGTGGTAGTAAGAATGCCAACAGGTGGAGGTATGGCAGCAGGTCCATTTCACTCTCAGAGTAATGAAGCTTGGTTTACCCAAGTTCCGGGATTAAAAATTGTTTATCCTGCTTTTCCTTATGATGCTAAAGGCTTGTTGAATACTGCTTTTGAAGATCCAAATCCGGTAATGTATTTTGAGCATAAAGGCTTGTATAGAAGTATAACACAAGAAGTTCCTGATGATTATTATACCTTGCCTTTTGGTAAAGCAAGTTTGGTAAGAGAAGGAGAGCAAATAACTATTGTAACTTATGGAATGGGCGTACATTGGGCATTAGAAACATTAGATGCAAACCCAGAAATTTCAGCAGACTTAATAGATTTAAGAACTTTAGTACCTTTGGATACGGAAACCATTTTTAATTCTGTAAAGAAAACCAACAGAGTAATTATTTTACATGAAGCCACTATGTTTAATGGAATAGGAGGAGAATTAAGTGCTTTAATTACCGAAAATTGCTTTGAATATTTAGATGCACCAATAAAACGTGTAGCGAGTTTAGATACGCCTGTACCATTTATTGGAGAATTAGAGCAAAATTTTATGCCTAAAGAACGCTTTATAACAGCATTGAAAGCATTGGTAGATTTTTAATTTATTAAAAAATAAAGATGCGAATAACATTTTTAGGAACAGGAACATCTCAAGGAGTACCAGTTATAGCTTGTAACTGTGAGGTGTGTATGTCTGATAGTCCTAAAGATAATCGCTTGCGTACTTCAGTTTTAGTCCAGAAAGAAAATACTACCATTGTTATAGATACAGGACCTGATTTTAGACAACAAATGTTAAGAGCAAATGTGCAACATCTAGATGCTGTAGTGTTTACTCATGAACATAAAGATCATATTGCCGGTTTAGATGATGTAAGGGCGTTTAATTTTAAACAAAAAAGTGTATTGCCAATTTATGCTACTTCAGAAGTTCAGTCGGCATTAATAAGAGAATTTCATTATGCTTTTTCCGAATATAAATATCCCGGAGTACCGGAATTAAAGCTACATACCATTGATGATACACCTTTTACTATTGGCGACATCAATTTAATTCCTATAAGCGTTTGGCATTATAAAATGCCTGTAAAAGCGTTTAGAATAGACAATTTTGCCTACATTACTGATGCTAATAAAATTGATACCCAAGAGCTTGAAAAAATTAAAGGAGCAGAAATTATAGTATTAGATGCACTCAGAAAAGAAAAACATATATCTCATTATAATTTAGATGAAGCAGTTGAGCTATTAAAAATGCTCAAACCTAAAAAAGCATATTTAATTCACATTAGTCATTTAATGGGAAAACATGAAGAGGTTCAGAAAGAATTACCCAATTTTATTGAATTAGCTTATGATGGATTGGTGTTAGATACTCTTAGCTTTTAAATGAATTAATTTTTCTAAAATTAGTTTATTAACTTCTTGTTGTTTTTCGAGTAATTTAATAAGAGCCTCTATTTCTTTTTGAGATATAGAACCTGTGGTAGTAGTCATTTTTGATGATGTAGTTTCATAAACAGGAAGAAAATCTTCTACTAAGTCCATGTCTATTGCTGTATCTAAAAGGTTAATGTTTATACCTAATAAATTACAAACTTTTGTTAGAAAATTATAATTTGTTTTGGTAATACCACGCTCAAATCTAGAATAAGTAGGTATTGATATCATTAGCTTTTCAGCCATATCTTTTTGGGAATAGTTTTTATTTATTCTAGCAAGTTTTATTTTTTTTAAGATGTTATTGACAGACATTGAATTTATGTTTTATTTAATTAAGTAAAAATACTTAGTATGTTTAGCTGAATCCTTTTTTTTATAACTTTTTTGTAAAAAAATCGAATCCTTTTTTTTTCTTTAATGAAATTTTATTACATTTATTGAAAATTTGTTACATTTTATTTTTTAAATAAATTTAAAACTACTAAAATAAAAAAATTATGACACCATTTATTGTTTGGCTCGAAAAAAATGAAATTGATGAATTAATAACTATCATGGCAAAGTCAACCAAAGATAAAAAAATCACCAATAAAATCTATTCTACAGATGAGTTGATAAAACTGACAGAAAACTTGCTACAACAGAATAATAAATTAATTGAGATATTAAAGAAAATAACCCCAATTAAAAGTTATAAAGATACAATAAACGATACAATTATAGCTACTCGACAACAAAAATCTTTTATGACAGAAATTACATCTGAGAAACCTAATAAAAAAAACTAAAAACGTTAGGTTAAAGAAATTCTTTATTTTCTATTACATAATGTGGGTTTAATAGTTTCAAAAGGCATAAATTTGTTCTTTTTTTTTAAATTTAATGACTATGGAATTATCACCACTTACTGCTGTTTCTCCACTCGATGGAAGGTATAGAAATGCCGGAGAAAAATTAGCCCCTTTTTTTTCTGAAGCGGCATTAATCAATTATAGAGTAAAAGTTGAAATTGAATATTTTATTGCTTTATGCGAGTTGCCATTACCACAGTTAAGTGGAATAGATCAAAATTTATTTGAGCCGTTACGAGCCATCTACAAACAGTTTTCTTTAGCAGATGCTCAAAAAATAAAAGACACAGAAAAAATTACCAATCACGATGTAAAAGCAGTAGAGTATTTTATTAAAGAAAAATTTGATGAACTTGTTGTTCCTGTTGAATATAAAGAGTTTGTTCATTTTGGGTTAACTTCTCAAGATATTAACAACACTTCTGTGCCAATGTCAATTAAAGAAGCACTTCAAGAAGAATATCTTCCGTTGTTGAACTCGACCATTACCATGTTAAAAGAAAGTGCTAACGATTGGAAAAATGTTCCTATGTTGGCAAGAACACATGGACAACCAGCTTCTCCAACAAAATTAGGTAAAGAAATAGCTGTTTTTATTGAACGTTTAGAAGTTCAGTTAGCACAATTAAAAAGCATACCTTTTGCTGCAAAATTTGGTGGAGCAACAGGTAATTTTAATGCACACCATGTAGCTTACCCACAAATAAACTGGATTAAATTTGCTAATGATTTTGCTAAAGATAAACTAGGTTTACAACGTTCTCAAATTACTACACAAATTGAACATTACGATAATTTAGCAGCTTTATTCGATGCTCAAAAACGTATTAATACCATTTTAGTAGATTTAAGTAGAGATATTTGGGCCTATGTTTCTATGGATTACTTTAAACAAAAAATTAAAGAAGGAGAAATAGGATCTTCGGCTATGCCACATAAGGTAAATCCCATAGATTTTGAAAATGCCGAAGGAAATTTAGGTATTGCCAATGCACTTTTTGAGCATTTAGCAGCAAAATTGCCTATCTCTCGTTTACAAAGAGATTTAACAGATTCAACAGTATTAAGAAATGTTGGAATGCCAATAGGACATACTGTTTTAGCACTTCAGTCGCTACAAAAAGGCTGGAAAAAATTATTAATAAATGAAGCTAAAATTGCTGAAGATTTAGAAAATAATTGGGCGGTAGTTGCTGAGGCTATTCAAACAGTATTGAGAAGAGAAGGTTACCCAAAACCTTACGAAGCCTTAAAGGAACTTACAAGAACCAATACAAAAATTACAGTTACTTCCATAGCGGATTTTATCGAGACCTTAAATGTGAATGATCAAATTAAGGCAGAATTGAAAAAAATATCGCCATCAACCTTTACCGGTGTTGATTTGTTTTAAGTAATAATAAAAATATTTTTTAAAATTATAAAACACTGAGTTATCTCGGTGTTTTATTTTTCATTAACTTTATGAAAAATAAGGGAGTTAATAAATTTAGGATTTCTTAACAACTCCTAATGCAACCTTTTTCAATAAACAAACATCTTCTGTAAAAAATGAAATGGAGTGAAGAGCAATTAGTGGTAGAGTGCTTGAAGAATAATTCATCAGCACAAAAGCATTTGTTCGAGTATTACTCTAAAAGAATGATGGGAGTTTGCCTTAGATATACCAAAGACCATGATGAAGCCCAAGATGTTTTACAAATGGGGTTTATAAAGGTTTTTGAAAAACTAGATACTTATAATGGAGAAGGCTCTTTAGAAGGTTGGATTAGAAGGGTAGTGGTAAATACTGCTTTAGACAATATCAGAAAAAACAAGAAAAACAACGAGAATATTGACATAGAAAAAGTAGATTTTTTACTAGCTAATAATGATGCCAATGCGTTGGATGATTTAAAAGCAGAAGATTTACTAAAAATTATTCAGCAAATGCCAACAGGGTTCAGAACAGTTTTTAATATGTATGCTATAGAAGGCTATTCGCATAAAGAAATTGCAGAACAATTAGGCATTACAGTAAATACTTCTAAGTCTCAATATTCTAGAGCTAGAGTTTGTTTGCAAAATTTATTAATGAAAGAAGCGATTACGAGATAAATTATCTCACACAAAAATTAAGATGAAAAAAGAATTTGAAAATATAGAACAACTTTTTAAAGATACCTTTGAAAATTACGAAGCCAATGTTGATGCTTCTGTATGGAATAATATACAGCAGTCTATTAACTCACCAGCTTCATCCGCATCTTCATCTGCAGGAAATGCAGGAGGTTTTGCTGCTAAAAGTGCTTTCTTTAAAATTGCCGCAGCTACTATTACATCTGCAGTTGTAGTTACCTCTTCGGTGTTAATTTACAATGCATTTAAAGATGAACCGACTAACAATAATGAAGTTGCTGAAAACCAAGTGATAACTGAAAGCTTAGTTCCAAAAAATATTAAAGAGACAGCGACTGAAACATCATTAACAACAGAAAACAACACTACTGAAAATGGAAGTAATGTGGTAACTCCTCAACAAAATGAAGTGGAGGATAAAGACCTTACTTCTAACGAAAAAAATAATTCGAGCAATACTGTAAACAACAATAATACAACTGAAACTACTACAACACCTAGCAGTACTGTTGTTGAAAATAATAAAGAAACACAAACACAACAAAGTACGGTGGTAACAAGTACCAATACACCACCAACTCAATCGTCAACAACCAATACTCCAAAAGTAGATGTATTAGCAAATGTTAAATTGAAAGCAAGTACCAAAAAAGGCGATGCTCCACTTTATGTTGAGTTCAACGTTGTTGGAGAAGCTGCCGATTATCAATGGCATGTTGATGGCACAACTAAATCGGGTGAAAATGTATATCATACATTTGATAATCCGGGTAAATATGAAGTATTGCTTACTGTAAAAGATAAACAAGGGAAAACGAAAACCATTACCGAAAACATTGAAGTTTTATCGGCTATAAAATCTTCTATTTCAGATATTCAAAATATTTTCACTCCTAATGGAGATGGTAAGAACGATATTTTACTAATAGAAGGAGAAAATATTAAAGAGTTTAAAGCGGTTGTATACAATCAAAATGGAACTATTATTTTTGAATGGAATACTATTTCAGGGTTTTGGGATGGTAAAGATATGAATAATCAGTTTGTTTCTGATGGAATCTACTTTTTGGTTGTTAATGCTTTAGGAGAGGACAACAAACCTTATGAAATTAAAAAATCTATTACTCTAAGAAAGTAACAGTTATTAACAACTATTAGTAATTTCTTTCTGAAAAAACGTTGTAGGTAAAATTAAAAAAGACGTAATTTCGTAAGTAGATTTTTAAGAACGGATTATACATGGCAGAGTACCAAACAGGAAAGCTCCTTGAGCAAATCATTTATCCCCAAGATTTAAGAGAGAAAATAACAGAGGATGACCTGCCTCAACTTTGTAATGAACTCAGAGATTTTATTGTAGATGTAGTTTCTCAAAAAGGAGGACACTTTGGAGCAAGCTTAGGTGTAGTGGAGCTTACTGTAGCTTTACACTATGTTTTTGATACTCCCAACGATAAAATTGTTTGGGATGTTGGTCATCAAGCTTACGGACATAAAATCCTTACCGGAAGAAGGTCAGTTTTTCATACCAACAGAATTTACAAAGGAATTAGTGGTTTTCCAAAACCATCTGAAAGTGAATATGATACTTTTGCTGTAGGACATTCTTCTACTTCTATTTCTGCTGCTTTAGGTATGGCAGTAGCATCACGTCATAAAAAAGAAAATAAACAACATATTGCTGTTATTGGTGATGGCTCTATGACTGCAGGATTGGCTTTTGAAGGTTTAAACCATGGAGGAAGTGAGGATACTAACTTACTAGTTATTCTTAATGATAACTGCATGTCTATCGACCCGAATGTTGGGGCGTTGAAAGAATATTTAACAGATATAACCACTTCTCATACTTATAATAAAGTAAAAGATGAGGTTTGGAATTTATTAGGGTTAATTAGTAAATTCGGTCCAAATGCTCAAGCTATAGCTCAAAAAATTGAGAATGGAATAAAATCTACCTTATTAAAGCAAAGTAATTTATTTGAATCGTTAAACTTTAGGTATTTCGGACCTGTTGATGGGCATGATGTGAATTACTTAGCCAAAGTATTAGCAGATTTAAAAGATATTCCCGGACCAAAAATTTTACATTGTATTACTGAAAAAGGTAAAGGGTACGAGCCTGCCGAATTAGGAGATACAACGCAGTGGCATGCTCCGGGTATTTTTAATAAAGAAACAGGAGAAATCATAAAAATAGCTCCTAAAAGTCCACAGCCGCCTAAATTTCAGGATGTTTTTGGACATACCATAGTTGAATTAGCAGAACAAAACGATAAAATTGTTGGAGTAACGCCTGCCATGCCTTCGGGATGTTCATTAAACATAATGATGAAAGCCATGCCCGACAGAGCTTTTGATGTAGGTATTGCAGAACAACATGCAGTTACTTTTTCTGCAGGAATGGCTAGTCAGGGATTGGTGCCATTTTGCAACATTTACTCCTCATTTATGCAGCGAGCTTATGACCAAGTGATACACGATGTAGCGTTACAAAACTTACATGTTGTATTTTGTTTGGATAGAGGTGGAGTAGTGGGAGCTGATGGAGCAACGCACCACGGAGCTTATGATTTGGCGTACTTTAGATGTATTCCTAACATGATAGTGGCTTCACCAATTAATGAAGAAGATTTAAGAAACTTGATGTTTACAGCACAAGCAGATAATAACGGTCCTTTTTCTATTCGTTACCCAAGAGGAAACGGTTCTATGGTAAATTGGAAAACACCTTTTAAGAAAATTAAAATAGGAACAGGTCAGCGTCTGAAAAATGGTGAAGACATTGCTATTTTATCTATTGGACCAATTGGGTTGGAAGCCAAAAAAGCCATTGAAAAATTAGAAGAAACAGCCAATATTAGCATCGCACATTATGATATGCGTTTTGTAAAACCCATTGATGAAATTTTATTGCACGAAGTATTCACTAAATTCAACAAAGTAATTACCTTAGAAGATGGTTGTATTATCGGAGGTTTGGGAAGTGCAGTATTAGAATTTATGGCTGACAATAATTATCAGGCACAAATAAAAAGATTAGGCATACCCGATAAGTTTATTGATCACGGCACACAAGAAGAGCTTTATGCTGAATGTTTTTATGATACAAAAGCTGTAATTGAAACAGTAAAATCCATGATGGAAACAGCTGAAAATAAGGCATTAGCATAGGTGGTTTCATTTTTTATTTAATTATTTGATTACAATTTTAGTTGGTAATATTATATTTGTATAATATCATTTCTACTTAATTCTTTCTTCATGCAATACCAATGGCAAATAAAACCTACTTCCAACGCTAAAGCAATAGAAAAACTTTCTGAACAACTAAATAGCTTAGATCCAACACTTACTAACATTCTACTTCAAAGAGGGATAGATACCTTTGAGAAAGCTAAAGATTTTTTTCGCCCTGATTTGAATAATATTCATGATGCTTTTTTAATGAAAGACATGGATAAAGCGGTGGATAGATTAATAAAGGCCATTGCCAATAATGAAAAAATTCTGATTTACGGAGATTATGATGTAGATGGGACCACTTCTGTAGCATTAGTGTATGCCTATCTCAAAAATTACTATGAAAATTTAGCTTATTATATTCCCGATAGGTACGCAGAAGGTTACGGTATTTCTTACCAAGGAATTGATTTTGCCAACGAAAATGATTTTACGCTTATCATTGCATTAGACTGTGGTATAAAAGCCATTGAAAAAGTAGCTTACGCCAATGAAAAGAATGTAGATTTTATTATTTGCGATCATCACCGTCCGGGAGATGAAATACCTGATGCAGTAGCGGTGTTAGATCCTAAAAGAAAAGATTGTAATTATCCGTATAAAGAATTATCGGGTTGTGGAGTAGGCTTTAAACTGATGCAGGCATGGACGCAAAAGAATAACCATGATGAGGAATTGTTGTTTTCGTATTCGGATTTATTAGCCATTAGTATTTGTGCAGATATTGTTCCGATAACTGAAGAAAATAGAATTTTTGTTTACTATGGATTAAAAGTACTTAATCAATTAAATCGTCCGGGAATAAAGGCGTTGGTGAATTTAACCAATAATAAAAAAGAATTTACCGTTTCGGATGTGGTTTTTTCTATTGCTCCGCGAATAAATGCAGCAGGAAGATTGAAAAGCGGGAACAAAGCCGTGGAATTGCTGGTGGCAGATAACGATGATGATGCCATAGATTACGGAAATGGAATCAATGAATTAAACACCGATAGAAAAGATATTGATACATCTATCACGCAACAAGCATTAGAAATTATTGAAAACGACCAACGTTTTATCAAAAGAAAAACTACGGTAGTTTATAAAGAAGATTGGCATAAAGGAGTGGTGGGTATTGTTGCATCTCGATTAATAGAAACACATTACAAGCCGACTATTGTGTTGACTCGTTCTGATGGGAAAGTTACCGGATCAGCAAGGTCGGTAAGAGATTTTGATGTTTATAATGCCATTGATGCTTGTAGCGATTTGCTAGAACAGTATGGTGGTCACATGTATGCTGCCGGACTAACACTTTTACCTGAAAATGTACCTGCTTTTATTGATAAGTTTGAAGACATTGTTAGTAGTACCATTGAAGACCACATGCTCATTCCTAAATTACAAATTGATGCTAAGTTGGAATTGATACAAATTAATTCTCGATTTTATAGTATATTGAAGCAATTTGCTCCTTGTGGTCCGGAAAATATGCAACCTGTATTCATAAGTGAAAACTTGCTGACTACCGATAACATCAAAATTGTTGGCGAAAATCATTTAAAATTAGATGTTTATTCACCTGAAAATCTTGATTTAATTATACCTTGTATCGCTTTTAGACTAGGACATTTTATTAATGATTTACAGTCTGGAGTGCTATTCAGTATGGTTTATACTATAGAAGAAAACGAATGGAACAATACTAAAACTTTACAATTAAATGTGAAGGATATTAGGTTTATGTGAACAGGTAAGCTAATATAAAGCTGCTTATATGCATATGTAAACTAATTAAATACATCAGAAATCTTCTTACTGATTGTAAATCAAATATTTATGTGTTTTTATTATGATTTTGATGTTTTTTCGTAAGCTCTTTTGTCAGGAGAATGAAGATTGTTTTTAGGTGTTTCTATAAAAACACTAATTGAATCGCTAAGTTGAGTTTGCCTTGATTAATAGAATTTTTTTTGGAGTTAATAAATTTAAGGATATTTTTGTCGGTCATCTTATGAATCGTTATACTTCATTAATAATTGAAAATAAATAGAATGAAAATAATAGTTACAATTTTAGTTGTAGCATTTTCTATAAATGCAATAGCACAAATACCAACAAATGGATTGGTGAGACAATATACATTTTCGGGTAATGCAAATGATAATGTAAATAGTCAACATGGGACTATTATTGGATCAACACTAACTTCTGATAGATTTGGGAATCCAAATTCAGCTTTTTATTTTGATGGAGTTAACGATTATATTGATTTGCCACTTTCAGGTTTATTGTTAAATGAATACACGTATTCTTTATGGGTTTCTGCTAGCTCATTACCTTCTTCTCCAAGTGTATCGTTGTTTATTTTTACAATTGGAACTACGAGACCAGGAAACGCCCAAGGAGGAGATCAAGCTATAATTGCAAATAATAGTTCGATTAATAATGGTTGGGGTTTAATGGGATATTATACGGGTTCTAATTCTGCATTCTTTACATTTCATGGAACAACTATTGTTCCTTTAACATGGTATCATATTACTGTAACTAGATCTGCAAATGTGCAGAAATTATATATTGATTGCCAATTAGTTTCGGTTGATAGTAGTGCTACACCTGTTACCCCTTTTTATGGTAATACTCCAACTGCTAAGATTGGAACTAGACAAACTAATTATAACTTTTTTCATGGAAAAATAGATGATGTAAGAATTTATAATAGAGCATTGTCAGCAAATGAAATTTTACCTTTATGTAATGAAGGTTCTCCATGTAACCTTTCTTCTAATTTCTCAGCTACAACTGCTTGTTTGGGTGATAGCACTTTTTTTACTGATTTATCTGTAGATAGTATCGGGAACATTGTAAATTGGCAATGGTATTTTGGAGATGGGGATTCATTAATTGGTATTCAACATCCATCTCACTTATATAATGGAGCTGGTAATTATAATGTTACTTTAATTATAACTAATAATATTAATTGTGTAGATTCTATAATGATACCAATTATTGTTAATCCTAGTTATAGTTCTAGCCAATCTGTCTCGATTTGCCAAGGTGATAGTATCTTTCTTGCTGGTAATTTTCAAAACTCTTCAGGTCAATATACTGATTCCCTTTCCACCACATTTGGTTGCGATAGTTTAATCATTACTAACCTTGTTGTCAATCCTACTTTTAACGATTCTAGTACTATTTCTATCTGTCAAGGAGACAGTGTTTTTCTTAATGGTAGTTTTCAACATAATTCAGGTATATTTACTGATAGTCTTCAATCTATTACAGGTTGTGATAGCGTTGTCACCACAAACTTAATAGTTAGTCCAGTATTTTCTTCTATCCAAAATTTTACTATTTGCCAAGGTGATAGTATTTTATTTGGTTCTAATTTTTATAACACCTCTGGAACTTTTTCTGATTCTTTACAATCTATTTCAGGTTGCGATAGTGTTTTGACGCTAAATTTAACTGTAAATCCTTCTTTCCAAAATATTCAAACTGTTTCAATTTGTTCTGGCGATAGTATCTTTCTTGCTGGTAGCTTTCAAAACTCTTCAGGTCAATACACCGATTCTCTTTCCACCACATTTGGCTGCGATAGTTTAATCATTACTAACCTTGTTGTCAATCCTACTTTTAACGATTCTAGTACTATTTCTATCTGTCAAGGAGACAGTGTTTTTCTTAATGGTAGTTTTCAGTATAATTCAGGTATATTTGTTGATAGTCTCCAGTCTATCACAGGTTGTGATAGTGTTATCTCCACAAACTTAATAGTTAATTCATCTCCCTCAATTATAGCTTCAAACGACACCACTATTGAAGCTTGTGGTTCTGTTCAATTAAATGCTAATGGAGGAATAAGCTACTTATGGAGTCCATTAACAGGTTTAAGTTGTACTTCTTGTCCTAACCCAATTGCTTCACCTATTATTACAACAAGTTATGTAGTTTCAAGTACTACCAATGGCTGTTCTGATAACGATACTGTAATAGTGGTTGTAGAAGGTAGTTTACCATTAATAATACCTAATGTATTTACCCCAAATCAAGATGGAATTAATGATGGGTTTAATTTTTCAGGAGGATGTTTAGATGCCGTAAATAAAAAAATATATAACCGATGGGGACAACTGCTTTTTGAATCTAACCAAATTGCCGAAGAATGGAACGGAAGAATGACTTCAGGAGAAGAAGCACCTGAAGGCACCTATTTTTACATCTTTACTATAAGTTTGATAGAGGAGGGAAATGAAATAACCAAAATATTTAAAGGTACTGTTACTCTTTTAAGGTAATTCTAAAAATTTAATTTATAATACCAAATCTTTTAATAAATTACTTGTTGAAATGTACTCACAGAACCTTGTGTGCATTGAGAAATTACATGGTTTGAAACAAAAAACAATTTTAAACATCTAAAATCTTACAAACCAAACAACGCCACAGATTCTATATGAGCAGTATGTGGAAATTGATCTACTAAACTGAATTTTTTTAATTCATAACCTTTCTCTTTAATTTCCAAAATATCTCTGGCTTGTGTAGCCGGATTGCAGCTTACATAAACGATGCGATTAGCTCCTAATTCTAATACTTTCTGTAAGGCTTTTTTTGCAATTCCTGCTCTTGGAGGGTCTAAAATTATGGTGTCTATTTTTCCTGTGTATTCAGGATAATCAAATAAAAATTTATTGACATCGGCAGCATAAAAAGAAACATTGCTTACGTTGTTTTTAGCAGCATTTTCCTTGGCATTTTCAATAGCTTCGACAACAATATCAACACCTATTACTTTAGCATTGGTTTTTGCTGCCATAATCTGACCAATAGTTCCTGTTCCGCAAAATAAATCCATGATGGTTTTATCCTTAAAATCGGCTTTGCCTTCAACAGCATAACTTACTGCTTTTTGGTAAAGTAATTCGGCACATTTTGGATTAGTTTGGAAGAAGCTTTGCATGCTCACTTCAAAAGATAAACCCAGTAAGGATTCTGTAATTACACTGTTACCATAAAGTAAGGTTTCGGTTCCTAAACGAGATTGAGCATTATCGCCAATATCATCATTGGTAGTATGTATAATCCCTTCAATTCTATCAGAGAAAAGTTGGTTTAACAACACTACAAAATCATCAAAATCAAACTTATCTAAGCCATCGCTAGAAGTAACTAGCTTAATAAGTAATTTACCTGTTTGGTAACTTTTTCGAACAACTAAAAACCTGAAAAAACCTTCTTTTTTAGGTGGATGCCAAGCGGGCAAACCCGATTTTTCACAAAATAGTCGAATTTCTCTAAGTTTATTTTCAAATTCAGCATCAAAAAGTCCGCTGTCTTTTTCTAAATTTTCAACTATCCACCAAGTACCTCTTTTTTTGAAACCTAAAGCAAAACCGTCAAACTCTTCTTGTTTTTCTACGTCAAAACCTATGGCACTGAAAGAGTATTCCATTTTGTTTCGGTAATGCCAATTTTCTGGGGAGCCAATATATTCATCAAACAACTCTTCTACATTAGGCAGTTTGGCCAATTTTTTATAGATATCAAAAACTTGCTCTTGCTTGTTTTTGTGTTGAATTTCAATAGGCAAGGTTGCATAAGGAGCTCCCGAAATAGCTTGATAAGGAAGTACAACTTCATCGGGAGATTTTTCTAACACCTCTACCAATTTACACTCTGCAAAACTACTTTTTCTTTTTACCACACGAGCACGTACTTTTTGTCCTTTAATGGTGTTGGGAACAAACAACACATAATCGCCTTTTTCTGTAGCTATTTTAGCAATTCCTTTTCCGCCAAAAGCTACCGCAGTTATCTCTAAATCAATTAGCTGATTTCTTTTAATACTTTCCATTTTACTATTTTATAATTGATTTAAAAAAGCCATAGTGTCAACACCATCAGCATAATCGCATAGTTGAGGTGATTGAGCTGCTCCAAAATTAACTGTTTTAAAAGTAAATTTTGTTTGACTAACTACACATTGTATTTCTTCTAATTTTGCTTGTATTTCTTTTTCTAATTGGGCTATTGAATCATAATATTCGTAGAAAATTACTCCAACCGGAGAGCTTAAACTGTTGTCTTCTTTGAGTAGTACAAAATTATTATCTAAAAGTTGTTCACTATTTAGCAAATAGATGGCTTTGTGGTAATCGTAATTATTGGCATATTTGTTATTATTTACCACTTCCTGAAAGTTAAAAATAGCTTCAAAAAATGGAGTGAAGTCATAATTTTTAGGAACGTACAGCTTAGAAACATTTCGGCAACCCAATCCAAAATAATTAAAAATATCTTTCCCTAATTCAGCCAATTCTTCTTTACTTTCTTTTCCGTTAATTATGGCTATACTATTTCTGTTTTTTCTGATAATAGATGGATATTTTCCGAAATAATATTCAAAATAACGAGCAGAGTTATTGCTTCCTGTAGCTATAAAAGCATCAGCAGGAGTGTTTTTATTAAATTGTTCCGTAAAGATTATTCGCTCCTTAAATTCCGGGTCAATGTGTATTAAAACATCTGCAATTTTTTTAATTAAGGTATTATCTGATGAAGCACATTTCCCGATAAAAACATTTCCGGAAATTAGTACACTCAAAAAATCGTGAAAACCCACCAAAGGAATATTTCCTGCCATTATTACTCCAATTTTTCTATTATTTTCATCAGGAATGGAGTAGGTATCAAGCCATTTTTTTAATTCATCTGCCTTAAGCATAGCAGCAATTTCGCCAATAGCATTTCTGACATTTTCTTCTGTAAACCAACCGTTTAAACTTTTTTGTCTTAAAATTAAATCATTAAAATCATCAAAGAATATTTTGTTAAGCGATTGATTTTCTGAGGTTTTTTCTAGTGAATGAAATTGCTTGAGGAATTTCCCTAAAACAATAAAAGCAGCAATTCTAGTATCCAAATTCATATAAGTTTGCGTATATTTGTATGCGAAATTACGAACATAAAAATTGATAACAAATGGCAATTATAATAACAGATGAATGTATTAATTGTGGGGCTTGTGAACCAGAGTGTCCTAACAATGCAATTTATGAAGGTGGTGATGAATGGAGAGTAAGTGATGGAACTGAAGTGAAAGGGGATTATCAGCTAATGAGCGGAAGCTCTGTAAATGCTGATGAAGCTCAAGAACCGGTTAGTTTGGATTTTTATTACATTGTACCTGATAAATGTACAGAGTGTAAAGGTTTCCATGATGAGCCTCAATGTGCTGCAGTTTGTCCGGTTGATTGTTGTGTGGATGATGAAGATGTTAGAGAAACGGAAGAGGAATTGTTAGCGAAAAAAGACAGATTACACTTATAAAATTGTAAGTGGAACAATATTGGTAAATAAAAACCGTGTATAGTTGAGAAGTTATGCACGGTTTTTAATTTTATATCATGATAAATAACATTAAACTTACTTTACTAATTGTATTACTTCCGTTTTTAGGAGTAACACAAGAGTTGCCCGGTTTATTTAGTAGTGAAATAGATTCACTAAATAAATATGGTAAAGAAATTATAGAAAGCAGTACGGACGAACAAAAAGCAGCGGCTAATACCAAATTTAAAGCTGTTTTAGAGGAAGTGTTAACCAACAATGCTTCGTTTGATGCGGACTTTAGTAAAGTAGAGAAAATTAGTGTGTTAAAAGCTCATCAACTAAAAATTTACAACTGGACGTTACCGCATACAGATGGCACTTACACTTACTTTGCCTTTACTCAGTTTAAAACAGCCGATGAAAAGGTGATAGTTACTGAGTTAGTAGATAAATCTGCGGAATTAGATAAGTTAGAAACGAAAACATTTACACCTAATACATGGTTTGGAGCTTTGTATTATGAAATTATTTATGATAAGAAAATAGGGGAGGACTATTATACTGTTTTAGGTTGGGATGGAAATAATTTAATGACCAACAAAAAAGTGATAGATGTAATTGTTGTGGATAATAAAGGTAACATTAAGTTGGGAGCTCCTATTTTTAAGATGGAAAAAAGAACTCAACGTAGGGTAATTTTCGAGTATTCAAAAAATGCTAGCATGTCGTTGAAATACCATCCAAAACAACAGCAAATTATTTTTGATTTTTTGGTTCCGTCTAGTTCAAGGGTGAAAGGAATTTACGAATATTATGGTCCGGCATTAGATACTTTTGATGCGTTAACTCTTAATAAAAATAAATGGACGTATGAAAAAGATGTGAAAATCCAACTGGATAAATCAGCGAAAGATAAAAACTGGAATGACCCATTGAAATAAAAAAAAGCAACTAAAATTTTTTAGTTGCTTTTTTGTTACTTGTTGTTTTGTTTGAATTAGTGAGCATGTCCGTGATCAAGCTCTTCAGCTGTAGCTACTCTCGTTTCAATTACTTTACCAGTAAAATGTAAATCTTGGTCTGCCAATGGATGATTAACATCAACTGTAATAGTTGCATCATTAATAGATACTACTTTTGCAGGAACTACATTTCCATTTTGATCTTGTAGTGGTAAAACGTTATCTACAACTACTTCAGGAACTAATTGTCCGTCTTTTTTAAAGATATCTTGAGGTAACTCAATAATAGCTTCATCTGTTCTTGAACCATAAGCATTTTCTGCTTTAATTCCGAAAGAAAACTCATCTCCTTCTTTAAGATTTACGATATTATTTTCAAAATCAGGAATCATTTGACCTGCACCCGATAAAAATTTTAAAGGTTCTTTACCTTCTGTCGATTCGATTAACTCGCCTTCTGCAGAACCTCTATATAAGTTATAAGAAACTGCAATTACTTTGTTTGTACTCATTAAATTTTATTTTTTTGATTTATACAAAGTTACTCCTAATAATTTGGGTGACCAAATTTTAGGTGGGAAACCCACTTTTTAAGAAATTAAATTTTTGTTTATGCTCAATTTTCAGTTGAAGGATTTAATTCATAATACCTCATTGTTTTTCCGTTGCGTAGGTTTGTTTTCTTAAAAACAAATCCACAACTTTCAAATAAGCGAATGCTAGAGGTGTTACTTTCTAAAATTTCTGAAAAAATGGTTGAAATAGCCAATTTGTTGAAACAAAAATTGCTTAATAAACACAATGCTTCTTTTGCGTATCCTTTCCTTCTGTGTTGCTTTTCTCCTATAAGTATGCCTACGCCAATTTTTTTTTCTTCAGCATTAAAATCAAACAAATCTATACAGCCAATAGTGTTTTCTTCTGTTTCTAAACAAATCATAAATCGAGTTTGCCCGTGGGTTTCTATTTGCTGTTTGGAAGCTACAAAAAAAACTATTTCTTCTCTGGTAAACATGGTTTCAGTACTGCTAACTTCCCAATTTTCAGTATCATTTTCCCATTCCAACAATTTTTCTACATCTATTGGAAGTACAGCACGCAGAAATATTTTTTTACCAACTAACATATCCCATTTACTCTGTTTAATGCTTTTATAGATTGTTGTATATCATTTTGATTATAGGTTTGCAAATAAAAGGTATTTTCTTGAAGGTTTCTTTCTAAATTTAAATGAAAAATGTGCTGAACAATATTTTTTTGATAGAGTAGCGGAATTAAATCAAAAATATAATTTACTTCATCCATTTGTATATCAAAAAGCTGTTTAAAAGCTGTTTTGATAGGAGAGAGGCAACTGTTTTCTTGAGAAACATTATTGAATTTTTTCATGGCTTCCACTAAAGTAGTTTCAATTTCAGTAGCTGAAACATTAGGTTTATTTAGCTCTATAAATAAGGTTTTGGTATATTTTTTTTTCACTGTTGTAATAAATGCAGCAGCATCAGTTCCTAAGTTGGGACCAACCAAAGTAATATCATATACTTTACCATTAAAAATAAGTCCGAGATGCGGAGGAATTCGGGTAGCACGAAATAAAAACAGAAAAAAGTTATTATTTATTTCTGTTTCAGGCAATGTATTATTTACAACTATTGGAAAAAAATTGTCGTTCATAAAAATTAAAAATCGAAATGAATTTTTAGGTTTAACTGACGAGAAGTTAGGAAATTAGGTACAGCATAATTTCTTCCGGTAACATCTTCTATCCAAACATAAGAAATTACATTGTTGATTTGTAATAAATTGAATACTTCTAAGCTTATCCATATGTTGTTAAAAGTGTTGATAGGATTTTTGCCTTTCAGTTGTTTTTCGGTAGACTTAGCATGGTAAGAAAAACCCAAATCAACTCTTCGGTAAGGAGGAATACGTAAAGTTGCTTCATGTCTGTTTCTAGATTGTGGTGGACCGAAAGGTAATCCTGTAGCGTAATGCAACGAAATATTCATTTTAAAACTAGGTAGTTTTGGGATATAATCTTGAAAAAATAAGCTAAAGCTAAAGCGTTGGTCAGTAGGACGAGGAATATAGCCGGGTTCAACTCTTTTGGTTTCTACGGGAGTATCATTTTCAGTATAACCATAAACAATTTCTTCGCCATCGCTATTGATGTCAACAAAATAAAAGTCATCTACCAAATCTTCGGCAGTTTTCATAACCGACATGCTGAACCAAGATTCAACTCCTTTCACAAATTCACCATTAATTTTAAAATCTATACCTGTGGCATAAGCATTGGCATTATTGGTAGCAAAATAGCGAATCCTAACATTATCTATCTGATAAGGAATAACGTTTTTCATGTGTTTGTAATACACTTCAGTGGTTAATTTAAAAGGTCTTTCCCATGCCTTAAAGTTGTAATCGGAAGCCAATACTGCTTGGTAAGAAGCTTGAGACTTTATATCAGGATTAACAATTCCATCTAAATCTCTCATTTCTCTGTAGAAAGGCGGTTGATAATAAACTCCTCCGGAAAGTCTGAAGAGAAAATCTTTTTTCCAATTAGGTTTTATAGAAAATCCTGCCCTTGGGCTAAATAAAAATTCGTCATTAAAATCCCAATAAGCTACTCTGCCACCGAGCGTAAAAGTATAGCCAACAGTATCTTTTTCCCATTGCCACGAGCGTTGTAAATAGGCATTGTATCTATTGCTATTTAAAGAAATATCTGTTTTTAATACTTCTCTAAGTTCCAACAATTGTTCGCCCTGAGCAGCAGGGTTGGTGTAACCTATAGAATCTTGTGGACGAGGAGTGAAATATCCTGCAGAATCAACAAAAGCCCATTCGCTTAATTTGTCGGTAATCATTTCTCGTTGGTATTTAACTCCCCAAAAAGTGGTGTGGCGTTGCTTTACAATTTTCCCTTTGTGTTCTAAGTTCAGCACTGCTGCATCAAGTCTGTTTCTGGCATGGTCGAAAAAAGTGCCAACACCTCTATCGAATTTAACTTCACCAAAATTGTCGCTGCCCAAATCTCTTTCTAATTCACTAATTCTGTAAGCTCCTTCAATATCAAGAGATTCGTCTTCTAAAGAGCTAAAGGCTGAGGTAATAAATTTTAATTCAATGTTTTCTTTAGGTCTAAATGTGTTAGAAATTGCTCCAAAATAAGTTTGGAATTGGTCTATTTCCTGACCATCAAAAAATACGGAAAGTTGTAGGGCTTCGTTTATTGTTCCAAACTCTGTTTGTCTGTTTTGAGGAATAAAATTATACCTGTTGAGTGCTATATTTCCTAAAAATCCAATTTCCCATTTTTCTGAGATATCATAAGTTAGATAAGTTTGTATATCCATAAAAATGGGGCGATATTCTCCATCCGTATCTAAGCTTTGTAATACGTATTGATTACTTCTAAATCGGGTTCCGGTAATGTGAGTAAATCGGTGGTTTTTGCTAGCCCCTTCAAAATGCAGTTCAGCACCTTGCAAACTAAGTGTTCCTGAACCGGCAAATTCATCTGGTTCTTTGTAGTGTACATCAAGTACTGAAGACATTTTATCACCATATTTAGCTTCAAAACCTCCTGCTGAAAACGATACATTGTCCACCATGTTGGAGTTGATAAAACTCAATCCTTCTTGTCGTCCTGAGCGAATTAAAAAAGGGCGATAGACTTCAATATCATTCACATATACTAAGTTTTCATCAAAATTACCACCCCTTACTGAGTATTGAGAGCTCAATTCGTTGTTGGAATTAACTCCCGGAAAGGTTTTTAAAATTGCTTCGAAAGAGCCTGAAGGATTGGCGAGTGAGTTGAGTAAATTAGGGTCTATTTTTTTCATCGTGGTAGAACGATTACCTTCTTCACTTACTTCAAAACCACCAATGTTTACTACATCAATTTCCATTGTTGGAGAAAATTCTTCTATCTGATTAGGAGCAAGGTTAAACGATTTTTTTATGGTTTTAAAGCCAACATAAGTAATACCGATAGTCACATTTTTATTAGCCGGAATATTAAGAGAAAAACTTCCGTCAGGAGATGATTTAACACCTTTACTACTTCCGATTATTGATATAGAAGCATTTTCAAGTGGCTCGTTATTAGTATTTTTTAGCTTACCTGAAATGGTTGCGGTTTGCGAAATTCCAATAGCAGGAATTGCCAACAATAAAAAAATATATATAAGATGTTTAAAACTCAATTTATTCTTTTGCTTATGCTTTTTTTAAGAAAGCAAAACTACATAAAAAACTACAATGCCAATTAACTGTTTATTGGGTTGCTTATTGTGCGGGGAAAGGTTAAAGTCCCGAAAAATGTTTTTTGTAAAAAAAACTAATTTTTCGAGGATGCTCGTAAAAATAAAGAATTGAAAATTCTTGTTTTTACGGCATTTGAGGTTTGATGTTGTTGAATTCGTAAGCTCGTTTGAGGTTTTATTTGAATAATTATGTTTAATAGATTGTTAATTTTTTAGACTGGATTAAGGTATATGCACTTGTAAATTCTTTTATACCATCTTTCCAGTCTACTTTCATTTTATTAGGTCTTTTTACATTATTTAAAAACTTACGTCCTTTATGAAGTATTTCTGTTTCTTCATTTGATAATTTTTTTATTTCTTTAAGTTCGTTAATTACTGTTTCCAATGTAATTCTTCCTTTTCTTGGTAAATTATTGTTCTTATGCATTCGTAGTGATAGTTCAAATAATCCAAGTTGCTCAAATATATTGTCTGGAATATCACTATCCAAAATTTTACCATACTCTTTTAAGCATAATTTATAAAATGACTTTAAAGATTCACCTGACTTAAATAGACGACCGAAATCGACATCATCTTCTCTAATTTTAGTATCAGTATTTATTACGCCATTAATAGATGAAGCAACGTAGTCAATTTCATCTCCAATTAGATTTAAAAAGTTACTATAATCACCGTGTCGAATAGAAGCAAACTCTTCTTTAAATTTTGAAGTGTCTATATTATTTTTCAGTACTTTGTACATGTAGCCTATTACAACTTGAGCAATCAATCTCATACTTGGGTATTAATGAAAAGTAATTTTATTACCCAACAAATATAATATCAAATTTGCTTTACAAAATCTAAAAAGACTTTTTTATGAAGTTCAAGGTCTAAATCGGGAGATACAGATACTCGGGCAATATAATCTTTGTCGTCTTCTTTGGTAGTGCCTTGAGTAGATGTTGCAGGTATGGTCCAATAACAACCTTTTAGCTGACCATAACTCACACAGTATTTGCTCTCGTTAGGGATTTCACTAATCATCATATCAATTAGTTTCTGATTTAATGCTCTTTTGTATGTTTCTCTTTCTTCATCCGTATTGCCTTTGGTAGGAAGATCTAATGAAAAAACAGATGGGGTAAATCCTTCTTTGGCTAATGCTTCCGAAACAAAGTTGATTTTTGCAGTTGGCAAAGTTTCTTTAATAAAGTTGACCAACTCGCGGGTATTTTTATAAGCATCTTTAATGCGTTGATTCATAGAAGGAATTTGCTTGGCTAATATCTCCACTTGAAGTGCTGTTGCTTCGTTATCGCAAAGTATGAGATGCTTTTCTATTTTATCCAACAAGGTTTCCGCTTTTTTGTTGGCTACACAATAACCGGCAGTACATTTCCCTCCACTTGGAAATTTAGAACCACTAACATAAGAAATGGATCTGATGGTAGAGAGTATTCCATCTTCAGCTAAGAATTGTACATTGGGGCAAAAAGTTTGGTCTAAAATAAAAACAGGGTCGATAGCTACATTGCCTGTAGCGGTTTTACGTGGTTGACTTAACACGTCTCTTAATTTTAAAAGATCGGGCACTTCAACTCTTGGGTTGGTAGGAATTTCTGCAATAATGAAAGGAACAGCATCTGCTGCTGCCGCTTGTTCCAATACAATATTGGTGCTTTCAACCATATTGTGGTTACCATCAACGGGTAAATCTACCACTTCAACATTTTCTAAGCAAGCAGCAACTCTTCTGGCTTGGTCGTTGGTGCCACCATAACAATTTGGAGGAACAACAATATGGATAGCCTTTCCCGGGTGTTTTTCGAGAGCATCGTCAATTAGTCCCATCATAATGGCGTATTGAATAGATAATCCGGAAGAACCCAATAGTGCATTTTTACTAGTTCCAGTAATTTTTTTAATGGAAGCGATAACACTTGCTTTGTTGGCTTCAAGATTGTTTACTTCAGTAGTAGCAGATTCTCCTATTAATTGTTGTAAGGCAGAAAAACAATTGGCTGGTGTCATGGCAATGGTTTCTCTTCTTCTTACATGCTGAATTTCTGAGATGTACCTTTCGTTTTGCTTACCATTTACTAATAAAATACTTCCCCATTGAGGATGAATGCTGATAAAAAAATCAATGTTAGGGTGGAGATCAATTTTACTTATTTCTTTTTGCTGTGAAATAAAAATGGTACTGCCATTAAATTCAGGAATTTCTGTTACATTATTCACCTGTTTTAATTCAAACTGATAACCATAAACACGCTTTAGGGTTGCTGTATCAAAATAAGCAGGTAATTCACCGGTGTAAATAAGTTGGGTGTTCTTCTTTTCGAATAAATTTTTTCTTAGCACTGCTAAAACAGGAATTGTTCTAGATGAAAAACTAATGACATTTGCCGCTGGCACATTATTTAGTTTAGCAATCGCCCATTCTAATACAGAAGATAAGGGGTGACCTAATCGGATATAATCGTAAGCAGTAGGTAATTTAATTAATGCAGCTGTTTCTGCATTATGGTTGGCAAATAGCTTTTCAAATTCTTCTAAGAATTCCGTTTTAGCCAATTTTTCATCATAAATATCTAATCTGTGGGTGGTTAGCTTTAGCCAGTCTGCTGGCAAGTTAGCTACTACTTCTTTAATGTAATGGAGTGTGTTATTGTTTTGCATAAGTTGTTTTTGGATGAACGAAATTATACAAATTTTTACGGATTAAAAATAAGTTGACGGAATAGCCATTATGGTTTTTATTACAACCAGAATTTAATCAGCCCATTAACAAGCGTGTGTTTAAAAAAATGTTAAAAAACACAACAAAATACTTATCTTAGCGTAGTAGTTTTATGCATATGAACAGACAAACATTTCTTTCACTTATTCTAGGATTATTTATCCATGTTGGGCTGCTGGCTCAACCTACTTTTTTCGATCATCATATTGTTGAAGCTGTTGGCTTTAAGAATAATGATAATACTTCCCTTAATAATTATCGTTTTATACAAAATAAATCCTTGTATGACGAGAAGTGGGACACCTTGGCTCAACCTACTTTTTGGAGAACATTAATGAGAATGGATGAAGATTCTGCTTTGTTGAACATTGGTGCTAGCAGACAAATAATAACCAAAGTAGCTGTTACAGAATGGAATGCTCTTCAAGAAGAACGTAAAAATGCTATTAGAGATAGTATTAGAGCTCATTACGGTTTATCAGCTGATGCGCGTATCTTTCTTACTTCAGGCAAGAAATATTTTTATGATTTTCAACGTGTATTACCAATAATAGAAAAAGGTATAGATGCATTTAAAAAAAATGGGGTAGATCCGTTTTATGCTCAAACCATTTTGTTAATAGAAAGTCCGAATAAGTTACAAAAATCTTCTGTTGGTGCTTATGGTTCTTTTCAGTTAATGAAAAATGTTGCTATTCAGATGGGGTTAAAAGTGAATGGATATGTTGATGAACGTGAGGATTTTGATAAATCTGCTTGGGCGGCATCGCAATTAATAAAAACTATTTGTATTCCTGAAACCAATAAAATGTTGACAGAAAGAAACATTTCCATTAGCGAGAACGAGATTTGGTATAAATTGTTGGTGTTGCATGTTTATCATGCCGGAGCAGGTAATGTAAAAAAAGCTCTTGAAGTAATTAATCCAATCGAAGGAAGTATGGAATTGATTACTACTTTGTGGCAAACCGAAGCCGGTCAGTTTAGAAATGCTTCTCAAAATTATAGTCAATTGGCATTAGCTTCTTTATTAGAGTTGGATGCTTTAATTTATAGAAGCTGTGATTTTATTTATCCTTGTGTGGTAGATAACAACAACGAATCGGACGAAATGAACTAAAAATTAAAGTTTGTTTTACACTTCTTTTTTTACACAAATTAAGAATCTAAAAGTTAGATATTGGTTTATTAGGCTAGATTCCTGTTCTTCGCTTCACTACGCAAGAAGAGGAGTTAAATTTTAATCACGATAATTAGAATATCATCAATTTGTTCGTTATTGCCTTTCCAAGTATTAAAGTCATTTAAAAGTATTTCTTTTTGCTTAGCAGGGCTTTCTTGGTGAATGGCTAGGAATTTATCCTTAAGGTTTTTATTCATCAGTTTCTTCCCTTTAGGTCCACCAAATTGGTCGGGGTAACCATCAGAAAATAAATAGAAAACATCTCCTTTTTGTAATGGAATAGTATGTAAATCGTAAGCAAAATCGTTTGGAGCACTTCCTCCAATTGGCTGTCGAGAACCTTTAAGCTCAAACAATTTATTATTTCTTATATACACTAATGGACGAAAAGCTCCGGAATAGGTTAAGGTATTGGTTTCGTAATCGATGCAAGTTAAAGCGATGTCCATACCATCTTTACTTTCGCTATCCTTATCATCTTGCTTTAAGGCTTTTTTAATGGAGTTATTAAGTTCTTTAAGAATTATATCGGGTTGGGTAGTTTTATTTTCTAACACAATTTGATTCAAATTATTGATGCCAATCATGCTCATAAAGGCTCCTGGGACTCCATGTCCGGTACAATCTGCTGCTGCAAGAATAATCTTTTTACCCATTTTTTCAAACCAATAAAAATCACCACTTACTACATCTTTAGGTACAAACAAAATAGAGATAAAATCTATTATTTTTTCCAGTTTAGTGGCTTTAGGTAAAATGGCTTCTTGAATTTTTTTAGCGTAATTGATACTGTCGGTAATGTTTTTATTAGCGACTTCAATAATTTTCTTTTGCGTTTCTAGCTTAGAATTTACTTGTTCTACCTTTTCTTTCTCTTCACGCAATTCTTTGGTTCTTTCATCCACTTTTTGCGTTAGAACCTGTTGTTCTTTTTTTAGTTTTTTGGTTCTATAATCCATTATGAAATAAAAACTTAAGAGTATAGCAATTACAGCGATTACATAAAACCAAGTGGTTTGCCACCAAGGTGGAGTGATTGAAAAAGAAAAAGTTAGGGGTTCTTCTATCCAAACACTATCAGCATTTTTTGCTTTGAGCATAAAGGTATAGTCTCCGGGAGGAATGGCGGTATAAACTGCTTTTTGGTCGGTGGTTGCTGGCAGCCAATTGTTATCTAATCCTTCTAGCTTGTATTGATAAACCACCTGTTCAGGATTGGTTAATGAAACGCCAACATATTCAAAAATAAGGTTGTTGTTTACATAGGTTAATGATAGGTTTTTAGGAAGTTTATTTTCTACTTCGCCAAAAACACTCCAATCTACATCAACAAAATTTAATTTAATGTTGTTTAAAGATAGAATAGGAGGGAGTTCATTTTTTAAATCGTCTTTTTTGTTGTAAATAAACAAACCGTCAATTGTTCCAAATAGCAACTCATTATTGTTTAGCACTTCAACTGCATTTAAGTTACATTCCACACCATTAAACCCTTTATTTTTAGAGTAGCTTTTTATTTCCGGAGTTTTAGTACTGTCACTCAATGCTTCATAGACACTTTTTATAGCAATTTTGTCTACACCTTTATTGGTGCCTGTCCAAATATTGTTATTCTTGTCTTTTTTCAGAAAATAAATATTTTCGGAAGAAAGATGTTGTTCATTACTTAGTTTAAAAACTACTTTATTTCCGTCATAAATATAGACACCGTCATTGGTTCCCACCCAAAGTAACTCATTATCGGTAACAAAACTTCTTGCTCTGGTACAGTTTAATCTTTGACCACTTCCTATGAATTCATAGTTATTATCCGATAACTTGTAAATACCATTTTCAGAAGCAATATAAAGTTGTTTTTTGTATTCAGTGATGTTGTAAACAGAAGCTTTTGGAGCATTTTTTATGGAGCTTAAGGTATCATTTTTAAATTGATATAAACCACTTTTTCCACCAAAATAAATGTTGTTTTTAGATTGATAAGAGGTATAAATATCTTCATTAATTACATTTATTTCTGCAATGTTGATTGTTGGCAAAAACTTATTGTCCTTTAATTTAAACAAGCCTTTATTAGTACCTAAATAAATAGTGTTTTCAATTGAAATAATATGGTAAATGTAATTAAATTGATTTCTTTCATCGAAAACTAAAGTGTTTGTAACCTTATTTTTTTCGATAATTTGCAAGGCTAAACGATTGGCTACATAAATTTTATTATCATGTAAATAAACAGCATTAATATAATTATTTAATAGCCCTGAGTGTTGGTTGTAATAACTAAAATTAGGAATGTATTTTACTAATCCAGAGCCAATAGTACCTAACCATAAGTTATTTTCTTTGTCATTAAATATGCACCAAACTCTTTTGTAATCAAATCCATTTTCAGGAGCAAAAAGCGAAAAGGAATAATTATCTAAATTAACAAAGTATAGTCTTGTATTTAGAGCTCCAAGAACCAGATGATTATTATGAATTACCGCAGAAGTAAAAGTAAGGAAAAGTCCATCAACGCTTGGTATTTCGAGGTCGGTTAAGTTGTTATTTTTAATTAGATATAAGCCATCAATCGTACCGATAAAAACATCTTTGTCCTTACCTTCGATTATAGCCTTAATGTAGTTGTTTCTTAAGTTACTATTTTCTTTAGAAAATTGGGTAATCTTATTACTTTCTTCTACTTTAAATACTCCGTCTTTTTGAGTTCCTATCCAAATATTTTTTTGAGAATCAATAAAAATAGTGGTTATCCATGCTTTGTCTAACACCTCATGGCTGAAATTTTTCTTGATGATGGAATCTGTTTGTTGATTATAAATGTAAAGACCTGCTGCGCTACCAAAGTAATTGGTATTTTGATAGGAATAACTGACATAAAAAGGAATGTCTTTAAGGTAGTTCTTTTCTACCAAAGTCAGGTTTTTATTGATTCTACTTATTCCAGAGTTGGTAGCACACCAAATTTGTTCGTTTAAGTCTATTGATACTGAAAAAACAACGTTGTTTGCTAAACCTTGTTTTTCTTTAAAACTTTTAAATTCATAACCATTAAATATGCCTAAACCACCACCATTAGAACCAAAAAGTAAAAAGCCATTCTTTGTTTGATTAATGGATAAAATATCTGCTTGTTCTAACCCATTTTCTACATTATAATTTAAAAAATTATGGGTTTGGGTATTACCAAAGTTGGTTAAAAATAAGCTAGAAATTAGGAGTAAAAGAAAGCGTTGCATAGTTGAAATAAAAAGAGCGTTATTCCGGTCAAGTTATATTTGAAAAGAATAACGCTCTTAAAGAAGTTTGGGATGAATTAAATTACTGTTTAATTATTTTTTTAATAAATACCTTGTTGTCTAATTGAATTTGCATAAAGTAAATTCCGTTAGCAAGATCTGTTAGATTTAATGTTAAATTAGAACTTCCTTTTTGAATAAAATGTTGTTTTTCAATAAGCGTAGCACCGGTATAGCTCATAATTTTTAATGAAGCTTTTCCATCTTTTTCAGCAGTAAAGATAACATTTACATTACTATTAGTTGGATTTGGCATTAACTCAATAGAAAGGTCATTTTGTTCAAAAATATTAATTCCTGTAACTATATTGCTATCAAGTATAAAGATACCTACACTGTCAACATAAAAGTTTAGTGAATCGAAATTATTATTAGTAACAGTAACGTTTACTGTATACATAGAATCGTTAGGAAGACCAGGTATTTCTGCAATAATTTCAAAGTTAGCACCAACATTTAGTCCTGTAAAAGTATATCCTCCACTAGGGTCTGTTGTTGCAATTCCAACTGCTCCACCTGGAGATTGATTAACTGTAATGTCAATACCTGGAATTGGATCTCCTAAGGCTTTGTTGTTTGGACCATGTCCTTTTCTTAAGTTACCAAAGCCAGTTAATTCATAAACAAAACCGCTAATAACTCCATTTCCAGTTTGAGGAACAGTAGGGATTAAAGTAATGTCTTTATTTATAAGTGTTGGGTTTGAACAATTTAAGTTAAATACCCAAGCACTATCCCACTGAGTATGGTCGTTAGGAGAACCATAATAAGTGCTTATGGTATTCGGCATATTAGTGGTACTTCTAATAATAAATGACTCTTCCGGTAAATAATCAAATAAGTAGTTCCCTGTTAAATCTGTAACAGTTGAATCAAATAAAATAAATTGTCCTTGTGGTCTTACTTTATAAAGATAAAGTGTAGTATTTGATGCAGGTACGGAGTTAATGTCATGAACAATACCTGAGATAGAAATTTGGCAATCGCAATATAAATCTTGTGTAACAGTTGCCGAAGTGTTTCCTGCATAAGTCAAAGAACCTTCATTAATTGAAGGGGTGTATATATTGTCTGGAATTGATACATTAAATGTGTTTATGTTTTCAGTAGTAAAGAATATTCCGAGAGTACTGTCAGCACAAGAAAGTAATAAGTTTTTGTTTGTTTTAAATACAAATATTCCTTCCGGATTTTGAAAGCTATTTAATCGGTTATTAATTACTATAAATCCACCGTCTTCTGTTGAGCTAAGACCTCTTATCCATTCTGTGTTTGTGGTAGTATCAAAAATACGATGAGAAGAAATTACAATACCATTTTTATCGATTTTTACTAACCAATTATATGAGTTATTGGGATCTTCGTAACTTAAAATAACATTATCATTATTATCTTTTTCAACGCTATTTACATAAATGCCATCGAGAGGCAAGGTGTATTTTTTTGAATAATTAATATTTCCTGTAGATTGATTAAAATTGATAAGAACTAAGTTATCTGTTTCAGATTGGCCATTCATAACACTTGCTATTAATATGGCATTACCATCTTTTAAAGGTATAATTTTATAAATAGATTTGGATTCATTGGGACTAATGGTATCGTTACCAGGTTGGTTTACAATATTAATTGGCATATTCCAAACAATGTTACCACTAGTATCTGTTTTAAAAACTCTATAAAATTCATTACTTGGCGACCAAGATTTGGCAGCAAAAATATAATCTCCATCATTAGCTACTGTTCCGGCACTAATATGAAGTACATTAGTGTCTGAACCAACATAGGCGAATTTTTTAGACCAAACTAAAACACCGTTTCCGTTAATTTTAGTAATAAAACTTTCGTAGACAGAAGGTGTGCTTATATAGTCTTCTGAAGAACCAAAAAATATAACATTATTATTCGCTTCATCAGCAAAGGCACCTCTAATATTAGCAGTAACAGAATCTATTAAAATGTGTTTGTTCCAAAGAATATTTCCTGTTTGATTGACAGAAAAAACAAATGCATGAGCATTATAGTTAGCATCTTCTACAGCTGAAACAACAATGGAGTTGTTACCAAGTTTTGTAGTTGCTTTAACACCATAAGCATACCCTTGAGCGTTTAGAGGGTTAAAATGATAAATGGTATCAGAAATGCTGGTACCATCAAAATTTCTTTTTAGAAATAAATATTTTGGTTCGTAAGAACCATCATCATAAAAGTTAATAATGTTAAAACCATTATTATTTTTTAAATCAACAAGATGAAAATTTTCATAAAAAGGAATTGGAGTTCCAGAGCTATTTTTAACAATAGTACTATCAGCAAAAGTGATAGTGTTTGGTCTTTGCCCAAAAGAATAAAATGTGACAAATACCAATAATAAAGCAATAAATAATTGTTTCATAGTTGTTTAGTTAGGATTGAGCAACAAATATATAAAATATTATAGATGTTTTTAATAAAAAAATAGAAAATCAGTATAAGTTTTAGCAACTATTTCCATTCTAGCGTATTGAAAATCTGTTCGATGTCTTTTTTTATGAAAGTTAAGACAGGTTGTATAGAATCTTGATTGGGAACATTGTTAAAATATAAAGAACCTCTTATAAAATGATTGTTACTATCCGTTAGGTGGAACTGGTAAGAAGAAGCAGTATTACCTTCAATTTCATAAATTAATCCGTAAACGTTTCTCTCAGGAAAAGAAATAGTATTTTGTTCAATATCAAATGCTTTTACGGTATGTTTAAAAGCTAATGTTCTGGAGTCTTCTAAATAATCATTTATATTGTTGTTTACAGGTTTATAGCTTACGTAAATACTTGCATTTAGATTAGTAAAGTTAATATCGAACCAACAAGGATTTTCAGTTTGGTTTGGATTACGTGTTATGTTGGCATAAACAGGAATTTCAAACTGAAAAGGACATTCTAAATTAGTAGTTTGGTATTTTTTTTTTGGTAAATCTATTCTAAAATAACCGGTAGGTTTTGGGGTATAGTTATCTGATTCGCAACTTGCAAAAAAGATAGTTACTAAAAGAAGTAATATTATGTTTTTCATGTGTTTGTTATTCGTTAATAGTTGTTATCACATTTTTACATCATACATCAACCTCTCCTTTAAAAACCATTTCAGCAGGACCAATCAGCCAAATGTCAATAAACTTATTGTTGTCTCTTTTAAAAGCTACTTTTAATTGGCCACCTTCTGTTTCTACATTAATTTTTGAAGCTCCCAAGTTGTTTTTATGAGCAACACTTAGTGCAGCAGCGGTAACACCGGTTCCACAAGATAATGTTTCGTCCTCGACACCTCTTTCGTAAGTTCTAATCCTTAGTGTATTATTGCTTTCCTGACAAATAAAATTAACGTTAGTTCCTTCGGCTTTAAATCTTTCTGAATATCTTATTTCAGCTCCTTTTTGTGGGATATTAATTTTATCAATTTCGTTGGTTTCAACAATGTAATGAGGCGATCCGGTATTGATAAAATAGTAATCTGCACCTTTTTCGATTGTCTCAACATCGTGCATTTTTAGACTCACTTCATTGTCTTTATTTATCCATGCTTCATGTTCTCCATCTGTAGAAAGAAAAAATGCTTGACTTTCAATAATTCCTAAGAATTTGGCAAAAGCAACCGCACATCTGCTTCCATTTCCGCAAAAGCTTTGAGAACCATCGGCATTAAAATAAATCATGTTAAAATTTAATTCATCGTGGTTTTCAATTAAAATGAGTCCATCTGCTCCAATACCAAATTTTCGGTTGCACAACTGTTGAACAAGAGCAATATTTTCCTTGTCGAATGGATGATTTCTGTTATCTATCATCACAAAATCGTTGCCTGTGCCTTGGTATTTATAAAAAGTAATGGTTTTCAATTTATTAATAAAGATTTGATGATTCTTGATGTAAAGTTCAAAGTTAGTCCAATTTATATCGTCTGGAAGACTTTTTTTCTGAAAGTTTTTTTTTTTGTTTAACCGTTGTTCTTTGGATGCTTTAGAGGGTTTGGTTTTCTTTCTGGCAACTTTTGGGGTTAATGCTTTTTCTATTAAGGTTAAGAAACGTTCAATCGCTATTTCTTTGTTTTTTAGCTGACTTCTGGTAGTATCAGCTTGTAGTCTGAATATTCCAAGATTGTTTATCCTGTTTTTAAGTTTATCTAAAATGAGTTGTTTTTGTTCATCAGAAAGTATTTTAGAGTTTTCTACATCAAACAGTAATTCTACTTTTGTGGAAACTTTATTTACATTTTGCCCGCCCGCACCACTACTTCTGCTAGTGGTAAATGCAAGTTCTTTTATGAGAGCTGTTTTGTCCATTATTAGTTTTCTACCTCTAGCTTAAAGCCAACACCATGGATATTGGTAATGGTTATTTTTTTATCATCACTAAGGTATTTTCTTAGTTTAGAAATAAATACATCCATGCTTCTGCCACTAAAGTAATCATCATTTCCCCAAATGTTTTTCAATATCATTTCTCTGGGAGCAATATCGTTTTTATGTTTACACAAATAGCTCAGTATTTTAGTTTCTTTTTTGGTTAGGCTTCTTTCGTTATTTTTATGTTTAAGTAATTGGTTTTTAATATCTAATTCGTAATCGCCAATATTATGGTTATTTACTTCATTATTTTCTTCTTTAGTAAGTAAATTAGAGCGTCTTAAAACGGCTTCTAATCTTAAAACAAACTCTTGAAAGTCGAATGGTTTGGTAATATAATCATCTGCCCCAATCGTAAAACCTCTAACTTTGTCAGGTTGTAATGATTTGGCAGTTAGAAAAATAATAGGAATTTCAGGATTAATATCTCTGATGGTCTCAGCAACTTCAAAACCACCTTTTTTAGGCATCATTACATCTAAAATACAAGCATCAAAATTGTTGTTTACAAAGGTTTTTAGTGCTTGTTCGCCATCAATACAAAGTGTAACTTCATATCCCATTGCTTTAAGGTTGTCTTGAACAACAAAACCTAAATTGGTATCATCTTCGGCTAATAAAATGTGTAGTTTTTTATTGTTTCCCATACTTTATCTATTTATTGTTTATTTTAAGTGGCAATTTAATAATAAATGTAGAACCTTCATTCTTTTTACTAACTAATCGCACACTTCCATTGTAGAATTCCACAATGGTTTTTACATAATTTAATCCTAAACCAAACCCTTTGATATTATGCACATTTCCTGTTGGTTCTCTGTAAAATTTCTCAAAAATATGTTTTTGTGCTTCTTCAGAAATACCTACACCATTATCTCTCACACTTATTTCTATTCCATTTTTATATGGAGAAGTACTTATTGTTATGGTAGGCTTTTCAGGTGAATACTTTATAGCATTATCAATAAGGTTATAAAGAATATTAGAAATATGTACTTTATCACCATGGAAAATATGTTCAGGAGCTTTTAACTGAGCTGTAATTTGTCCTCCTTGCTGACTAACAAGCAACTCAAAGCTTTTTATAGAGTTTGCTATTAATTCATGCAAATCTATCGGTTCATTTTCAAGCTTCAGTTTGTCTCTTTCAATAGTTGCTAACTGAAGTACTTTATCTACTTGGTTTTTTAATCTGTTATTTTCATCTTGAATTATTTTTGCGTAACTTTTTAAGCGGTCGGGTTGTTGTGAAATATCAGGATTTAACAACACTTCTGCCGAGAGCGATATGGTAGAAATAGGCGTTTTAAATTCGTGAGTAATGTTATTGATGAAATCGTTTTTAATTTCGGACAATCGTTTTTGTTTGAGTATGATGTTAATAGTATAAGAGAAGAAAATAATAATGATTAAAATTATAGAAGAACTAAATATCCAAATCCCCATTTTGTTTAGTATGTAGGCATTTTTAGATGGAAAATAAACGCCAAAATAATGTCCGTCTTTATCCCATTTAATATTTGATGAAGCAACCTGAAGTTCATCTTTTTCAGCATCTTGAACTGAAATATAATTGCCAAAAACAATAGAGTCTGTAAAACAATCATAAATAACATATTCAAAATCTAAGGTAAGGTTTCGACTAGTAAAATGCTTTTTTAATAATGTTTCTAAAAGATAGGGATGAACAGTGTCGTTTATAACTGCAGTAAAATAATTAGAACTGATTTGTTTAACTGGATTAATTAAATCAGATTCGTCTTTGTTAATGTTCAATAATTCATGAGTTACATTTGTGAGAGCAATATGCACCCTATCATTAAACTGTTTCTCTTCTAAATTATAAGCATTCTTTACCCAAAATATTTGTGTAGCTATCATTCCTATTAAGGAAACAACAGCAAAAACAATTATAATTTGGATGGTTTTTCTATTCATAAGATGTGGTCAATTATTTCTAGTGGTTGTTTATAAGGATAAAAGTAAGAAAAATCGTTACTATGTGCTAAAATTTAAAATCATTAAAGATGAAAAATGTACTTTTGTGGTATAAAATTAAGTTGAAAATTATAAAAAAATATATAATATGAAAGCATACGTATTTCCGGGACAAGGTTCTCAATTTGTAGGAATGGGTAAAGATTTATACGAAAATTCAGCATTAGCAAAAGAAATGTTTGATAGAGCAAATGAAGTGCTAGGTTTTAACATTATGGATATCATGTTTAATGGAACTGATGAAGATTTAAAACAAACAAAAGTAACTCAACCGGCTATATTTTTACATTCGGTTATTTTATCCAAAACTATGGGTGATGCTTTTCAGCCAGATATGGTTGCTGGACATTCCTTAGGAGAATTTTCTGCTTTGGTAGCAGCCAATGCTCTTTCTTTTGAAGATGGATTGAAATTGGTTTTAGCTAGAGCTTTAGCCATGCAAAAAGCTTGTGAAAAAGAACCATCAACTATGGCAGCTATTTTAAATTTAGATGATGATGTAGTAGAGAAAATTTGTAGTGAAATTGATGGAATTGTTGTTCCTGCAAACTATAACTGCCCTGGTCAATTAGTAATTTCTGGAAGTGTAGAGGCAGTACAAACAGCTTGTGAAAAATTAACAGAAGCAGGGGCAAGAAGAGCCTTGGTTTTACCTGTTGGAGGAGCTTTTCATTCTCCACTTATGGAGCCTGCAAGAGAAGAACTAGCCGCAGCAATAAATAGTACGAATATTAATTCGCCAATTTGTCCTATTTATCAAAATGTAAATGCTTTGCCAATGACAGATTCGGAACAAATTAAAGCTAATTTAATAGCACAACTTACTGCCCCTGTAAAATGGACACAAACCATGCAAAACATGTTGCAAGATGGAGCTAGTTCTGTAATTGAGGTTGGTCCGGGAAAAGTATTACAAGGCTTATTTAAAAAAGTAAACAGAGAAATAGAAACTCAAAGTGCTTAACTAATATACATTTAAAATTACTCAATTATGAAACTTATATTATTTTCAATAGTATTGTTAGGGTTAGGAATTGCAGGGATTGCTGTTAAAATTCTTTTGAAGAAAAACGGCAGGTTTTCCGGAACTTGTGCCAGTAACAGTCCTTTTTTAAATAAAGAAGGAGAGGCTTGCGGTTTTTGTGGTGCCTTACCAGAAGAACAATGCAAAAAAGAGGAATAAAAAAACTAACAGCTTTTTTATTGAAACTAGACTAGTTATAGATGTTCCAATTTTTATAATACAAAAAAGAGGCTTACCAATTTGGTAAGCCTCTTTTTTAGTTTTAGGTTTAAATAGAAAGTACTTTAAGGTTTAATAAACTTTGACGAATAGTTAAAATTATCATTGGTTATTCTGATAAAGTAAACGCCTTTAGAAGCATTGTTTAAATTAAGTTTTTCAATTTGATTGTCGCTACTAACAGCAATTGTTTTATCAATTATTACTTGTCCTAGGGCATTCATTACAGTAGCATTGTAATTTCCTGTAGGGATTTTCTTAATTCTTACTTCAAGTTCATTTTGGGTAGCGTTGTAGAAAGCGTTAATACCATTATTTTGTTGTAACTCATCAATATCAGTACAACTGTTTACTGTTGCAGTAACAGATTCTCTACCGCTAATACAATCTGGAGCTTTCACTTTCCAATTGTAGAAGAAATAATAATGAGATAAACCACCATTCGTTCCAGCAGTACTTCGGGTTATTGAACCCATACCGTTTAAGGTATAAGGATAGTTTACACCTCCGTCATTTCTATAAAGGTTTATAGCAGAACCATTAGCAAGTCTCAATTGGTAATCTGTTCCTGGCATTACATTAAAATTTAATGGTACGGTAACTTGTCCTGTTGGTATATTAACAGTTGTAGTTGCAATAAGTACATTACTACTGTTTCTTAATTCTATTGTTCTGTTTCCGGCAGTACTTGAATATACATCTACTTCAATAATTTCCATTGGAGCATAAACATCAAACAATAAATGTTGCTGCGTATTAAAATTAGCTCCACCACCTGAGTTGTTTGGTTTTCCCATAGTTAGAGTAGGAGAAATAATAGCATCTTCAACATAATAGGTTGTAGTTGTAGTTAATACAGGAGTTGTATAACTTGTACCAGTGTTAATAATAGTTCCTCCGGTAGCAACATTGTACCAATTTAATGTTCCACTTCCTGATGCAGAAAGGTTGGCAACAGTATTTTCACAAATAGCATCACCTACTACAGATGGGTTTGAAGGCATATTAACATTTATATAGTTGGTTTTGGTCTCAACATGATTACCAATAGAGTTGGTTGCAGTTAACTGAACAGTATAAGTTCCACTAGCAGAATAAGTATGCGAAGGGTGTTGAAGGGTTGAATTATTTCCATCACCAAAATCCCATAACCAACTAGTTGGACCGTTAGTTGACATATCTGTAAATTGAATTTCTCCTGTACAAGTGCTATCAATATTTGATGTGAAATTAGCAACTGGAGCAACGTTTGAAAGGTTACAAGACCAACTTATTTCAAATCCTGCATCTTCAACTCCACCATCAGAAGAAAATTCTATAGTTATAGAGCCTCCTGTAGAAGTTATTGTTGTTGGTACATTGTTGTTGCAATAAGTTCCAATTAAAGTAGCACTTGTGTTTGCTCCATCATAAACATTCAAATAATCATAATTACAAGTAGTTCCTTGTCCTGCTTCAATATCAAAACTGTTAAAGTTAAGTGTTACATCAGCAGCTCCAGTTGGAGAAATAGTAATAATTGAATTTTCATTTGCTCCATAATTTCCATTCGGTCCTCCACTATCGAAAATAGTTCCAGTACATGCTGTTTGTGTAGCAGCCGAACCATTTGCCGGTAAGGTTATGATACAAGGTAAATTGTTGTCAATAGTAATGTAAGCATTTTTCACTATAGTATCTTTTCCACAAGAAGCTCCTCCATCGGCAATTAGTGTAACATTATAAGTTCCATTTGCTGTGTAAGTATGTGTTGGATTAGTTTGTGTGCTGGTATTTCCATCACCAAAATTCCATTGAAATGTATTTCCATTAATACTTGTATTGTTAAAAGTAACAGTAAAGGGAGCAACACATGAGGTAGTTATTGATGCATTAAAATCACTTACAGTAAATGGCGAGTATGGACCACCAACTCCAACAGCATACCAAGCATTAGTTGTAGATGCTACTTCTGGAGAACAACCACCATATAAATCAACAGCAGATTGAATAGCGTAAAAACGAGCATCAGTATAACCAGATGATGTTGTTAAATAAACCACTAAGTTTCTGTAAGCTATTTTCCCAGCTTTTGTTAATCCTAATCCAGTAACATTATAACTGTCATTATTATCATTAGTTCCAGAACCACCTATGGTTAGTAAGTAATACCAGTAATTTTGAACGCCACTATTGGTATGTACACCACCATTATCGCCTCCTGTAAGAGAAGCCCAATTTTGACCAAAATAAGTGTCAGGGTCACCTTCTGCTTTTGGATTTTGCATGTTTCTTATAACAATCCCTAAATCCTCTCCCATTTGCCAACTGTTTTGTGAAGGTCGAGCATACCTTTCAATACTATTTCCAAAAATATCACTAAAAGATTCGTTTAATGCACCCGATTCTGCTTGGTAAACTAAGTTAGCAGTAAAAGTGGTAAGTCCGTGAGTAATTTCGTGTCCGGCAATATCAATAGCTGTTAATGGCGTAGCATTGTTATTTCCATCACCATAAGTCATTCGTTGTCCATCCCAAAAAGCGTTAAAAAAGTTATTGTCATAATGAACGTAACTGTTCAGTTGAAAACCATTATTATCAATACTGTTTCTTCCATGTTCAAGAAAAAAGTAATCATAAGTCATTTCTGCACCCCAGTGGGCATCAGTTGCATATATGTCAACAGCAGGGTTAAAAGTTGTCCAGTTTGCAGTAGCATTTGTAAAATCAGTATTAGAATAATTTGTAGTATTACTACAGTTAAATGTTCTAATGCCGTTTCCTCTTCCTGCTTCTCTTAGCCTATAGTTGGTACCTGTAAAATCAGAGGTCATTGTTTTTGTTCCACTATATCCTGTGGCAGCAGTGCCAACAACATCAGCATCGTGTAATTTGCTTTCTTCCCAAAGAATAGCTCCATTGGTAGCATCAACATAAATTTCTCTTCTGCTTAAAGGTTCTTGAGCATAAATATTGAAAACATAAGCCAATTTAAGTGTATTGGTAATATTTCCACCTTCATTAATGAAAGTTAATTCTCCTTTTGGATAGTAAGTTGCGTTTGGGTCATTTTGTTCCCATTTTAAATGGCTTTCTGCTTCAGCAATTTCCCATTTATATAAATTGGCATTTATATGATTAAGAGCTTTATATAGAGCAGTACTTTCTGCTATTGAATTTTTTGATGCAGCATTGGTATTGTCGAATAATTCACCATTCATTGAATAGATAAGACCATTTTTAGTATGAGCAATAAACATAGCTAATTTTACAGGAATTCCATTAATGGTTTGTTGATATCTGTAGTGAATATAACCTAAATCATCTTCATAAGTGTTTAGCAATTTTAAACCATAATTGTCATCGGTTTGGTAGTATTGTCTTAACCAACTTTCTAGTTTTGCTAAAGGAAGCTCTTTTCCATTAATAAATTGAATATAATTAGGAACACTAGTGAAGTTTTTAATTCTAACAAGATTAGCGTTTGATGCAAGTTGATGGGCTTCATTTCCTGTAAAGATATTGGCATCATCATTAGCAAAAGCTGATGAAAAAGTAATGACAACAGCTATTAAAATAGATAAGATTTTTTGCATGGATAGAGTTTTTAGTAATTATCGGTCATAAAATTAACAATAATTCACATAAAAAATTAGTGGAAATACTTAAACTCTTGGAATCTTAAAAAGAAGAATTTTGGATTAAAAACTTACTTTTTCGCCATTTAAAATAACAGTTTCAACCGGATTAGAGCCAAAAGCGTAAGGTATATGGTGGAAAGAAGGAATTGCTTTGGTGATAATAAGGTTAGCTTTTTTGCCAACAGCGATGCTACCAAGCTCATTACTTAAATTCATAGCGTAAGCTCCATTTATGGTAGCTGCATTTATTGCTTCTTCGGGAGTCATTCTTAATTTTATACAAGCCAAAGAAAGTACAAAAGGCATATTGCCAGAAGGTGTAGAGCCAGGATTGTAATCTGTAGCCAAACAAACAGGCAAATGGTTATTAATAAGTTCCCTTGCAGGAGCATAAGGAATGTTTAAAAAGAAAGAACATGAAGGAAGTAAGGTTGGCATGGTGGATGAATTAGCTAAATCTTTAATATCCTGTTCTGTCATTACTTCTAAATGATCAACAGATAAAGCATTGTTTTTAATTCCTACCTGAATTCCACCAATAGAATTAAACTGATTGACGTGTATTTTTGGGGTTAATCCTTGTTTTATTCCTGCTTGAATAATTCGTTCAGTTTCTTCGGGAGTAAAATAATTTTTCTCACAAAAAACATCAATATAATCAGCTAAGTTTTCTTCTTTTATGATAGGTAGCATTTCGTTTATAATGCTATCTATATATCCATTTCTGTTTTCTTTAAAAGTTGTAGGTAGTGCATGAGCTCCCAAAAAAGTAGCTTTTATGGTAATGGGGCAAGCTGCTTTTAGTCTTTTAATTACCCGCAACATTTTTAGTTCACTTTCAACAGTAAGTCCGTATCCACTTTTAATTTCTATAGCTCCTGTTCCGGTGCTAATTACTTCGTTTATTCTATGAAGAGCAGCATCAAACAATTCATTTTCTGAGGCAGCTTGTAATTTTTTAGCAGAATTTAAAATCCCACCACCTTTAGCAGCAATTTCTTCGTAAGTAAGACCATTAATTCTGTCCACAAACTCACTTTCTCTAGTAGCAGCAAAAATGATATGCGTATGAGAATCACAAAAAGTAGGCATAACAATTTTGTTGCTAGCATCAATTACCTCTAAATTAGACCAATCTGTAATTCCTCCCCAATTATCCATTGAACCAAAAGCAATTATTCTATCTCCTTCTATTGCTAACCACGCATTTTCTATAGTGTTAAGAGTTGCCATTTCTTTACCAACTACCTTTTCTTTAGGAGTTGTTTCTACCTGAATAAGTTCTTTGATATTTTTTATTAAGATTTTTTTCATTTTATGGATTAGGGTTTTAGGTAAATTAAATTTTAATGAGAAATTGCTACTTCAATAAATTTAGAAACTGGCGTATTGCTTTTGTCAGCAACGCTATCTATTGGAACCAATACATTTGTTTCTGGAAAATAAGTAGCAACACAACCTTTCGCAATATTGTATGGTACAATTTTAAAATTGTGAGCAATACGTTCTTCTCCGTTGAAAAAGCTGGTTAGATGAACAATTTGTTCTGCCTGTAAATTGCTTTCTTCAATGTCTGATTTGTTCATTAATATCACTCTTCTTTCGTTGATAATTCCTCTGTATCTATCGTCCATACCATAAATAGTAGTATTGTATTGGTCGTGAGTTCTTATGGTCATCATAATAAAGTTGTCTTTCGCTACTTTGTTTTCTGCTAACGGATTAACGGTAAACTTTGCTTTTTTGTCAGGCAGATTGAAATTTCTTTCTCTTGCACCATTAGGCAAATAAAAGCCACTAGGTTGTTGAACTTTTTCATTAAAGTTTTCAAAACCGGGAATAGTTGCTGCAATGTGGTTTCTTACTATATTATAATCATCTTTCATGGCTGTCCAATTGATGGGACTGTTTTTAAAAGTAGCATTTGCAATTCCTGCAATAATAGCATGTTCACTTTGTAAATGTGGCGAAGCAGGATCAAAACTTCCTTTACTTTTATGTACAATTCCCATAGAATTTTCAACCGTAATAAATTGTTTTCCTGTTGCTTGTATATCTGTTTCAGAACGAGAGATACAAGGAAGAATTAGTGCTTCTTTCCCTGTAACTAAATGAGAACGGTTGAGTTTGGTAGAAACTTGAATGGTTAAATCGCAATTTTGCATGGCTTTTCCTGTGTACTCACTATCGGGAGTAGCAGAAATAAAATTTCCTCCCATAGCCATAAAAACTCTTACTTTGTTTTCGTTCATGGCTTTAATAGCTTCTACGGCATCATAACCATCTTCTCTTGGGCATTGTATAGAAAAATGCTCTTCTAATTTATTTAAGAAATCAGGATTAGGTTTTTCCCAAATCCCCATAGTTCTGTCGCCTTGCACATTACTATGCCCCCTAACAGGACAAGTTCCAGCTCCAGGTTTTCCTATACTTCCTTTCACTAACAAAAGATTAACTACTTCTCTAATCGTGTTAACTGCATTTTTATGTTGGGTTAATCCCATTGCCCAGCAAACAATAATTTTTTTCTTTTCAATGAGTAATTCAGCAAAAGCTCTTATTTCAGTCTCACTAATTCCACTTTCAGCAACAGCTTTGTTGAAATCGGTTTTTTTAATATCATTTATAAATTCATCATAATTGATACAATGTTCATTAATGAAATCTAAATCAAAAACTTTTCCCGGTTGGTTGGTTTCTGCTTCTAACATAAGGTATAACACAGCCTTTAGTAAAGCAATATCACCGTTTATTTTTACTTGTAAGAAAATATCGTTTATTTTTTCACCGCCTTTAATGATAGAAAGCGGATTCTGAGGGTCAATAAAAACATTGTTTCCCGCCTCAGGAATAGGGTTGATGGTGATGATTTTTCCACCATTTTCTTTGCATTTTTCTAAAGCAGAAAGCATTCTAGGGTGGTTAGTACCCGGATTTTGACCCATTACAACAATTACTTCTGCAATGTGTAAATCTTCTAAGGTTACGCTTCCTTTTCCAATACCTAAAGTTTCGCTTAGTGCAGTACCACTAGATTCGTGACACATATTGGAACAATCGGGTAGATTGTTAGTGCCTAATTGACGGACAAAAAGCTGATACATGTAAGCAGCTTCGTTACTTGTTCTTCCTGAAGTATAAAAAACAGCTTCATCAGGTGATGAAAGATTGTTGAGTTTGTTTCCTATAATCTCAAAAGCCTTTTTCCAAGAAATAGGTTCATAATAAGAACTGCTTTCTTTTAAGTACATAGGTTCGGTAATTCTTCCTGCTTTTCCTATAGCGTAATCTGTCCATTTACTAATTTCTTCTACACTGTGTTTTTTTAAGAATTCAGGAGTAACTTTTTTGGTAGTAGCTTCTTCGGCTATGGCTTTTACACCATTTTCGCAATATTCGCCTAATGAAGAACGTTTTCCGTCCGGATCGGGCCAAGCACAACCCGGACAATCAAAACCATCTTTTTGGTTCATTTTGTTTAGTACTTTAATACCTTGCCAAATACCTAGCTCTTCACTTATGTGTTTCATAGAAGAAATTAAGGCAGGAATTCCAGCAGCTTTTTCTTTACGTTCTGTAAGTTTAAGACTACTAAATTCCTCTGGTGGAACAATTTGTACTTTTCTATTTGACATGTCAATACGTTTTGATGTTTACAAAGATAATAAAACTCATATAACTTATAAGCCTGAAAACCGAAGTCGGAAGACCGAAGTTTTTCTAATTAAATCTCTAAACTTTTTCTTTAATAGTTTCATACTCATATTCAGAAATAATATCGCAATATGCTCTATAGTTAAGGCTTAAATCATTAATTAGATTTCTGTCGGGTAAAATTTTGGCTTTAAAATGATGAAGTGTATAAGTATTGCCAAGCACTTGAATTTCTTCAAATTCCTCTTTGGAGATAATTTTAAAATACGATTTGTTGTTTTTATATTTTCTATAAATAGGATAATTTATATTTGAAGTGTTTGTCATAAATAAAAAATAAGCTTTAAAAGGCTCGTAAAGCTAAGAAAAACCTAAACAATAATTAGTAAAAATTAACAAAAAATAAAGAACATTTTTTAGTACTTTCGCAACAATTATTTTCAAAAATTTATGAGCGATTTATTAGATAAAATAATAGGAGAGGGGTTAACCTATGATGATGTGTTAATGGTACCTGCCTATTCAGAAGTACTTCCTAGAGAAGTTTCAATTACAACAAAATTCACTAAAAAAATTGAGCTTAAAACACCAATAGTTTCTGCTGCTATGGATACTGTAACAGAATCTAAATTGGCTATTGCTATAGCTCAAGAAGGAGGAATAGGGGTGTTGCATAAAAACATGACTATTGAGCAACAAGCAGAAAAAGTGAGAATTGTTAAGCGTTCTGAAAGTGGTATGATTCAAGATCCTGTTACTATATTGAATGGAGCAAATGTAGGTGATGCATTGGCATTAATGTCTAAACATAAAATAGGAGGTATTCCTGTAGTAAACGAACAAAAAAAGTTGGTTGGAATTGTAACTAACAGAGATTTACGTTTTCAGAAAAATATGGAAACACCCATTGTTCAAGTAATGACTGCTGAAAATATTATTACCGCTCAACAAGGAACTAATTTAGAAAAAGCTAGAGAAATTCTTCAAGAATATAAAATTGAAAAATTGCCTGTGGTGAATGAAAATAATGAACTAATTGGTTTAATTACATATAAAGACATTAAAAAAGTTATTCTTAAACCAAATGCTTGTAAAGATGAATACGGAAGATTAAGAGTAGCAGCAGCAGTTGGAGTAACTGCAGACGTGATAGAAAGAGTAGGAGCTTTAGAGAAAGCTGGAGTTGATGCAGTAATTATTGATACTGCACATGGACATTCAAGAGGAGTGATAGAAACATTAAAAACAGTTAAGTCAACTTTTCCAAACTTACAAGTAGTAGTAGGAAATATCGCTACTAAAGAAGCAGCATTAGCATTAGTAGAAGCAGGAGCAGATGCAGTGAAAGTGGGGATTGGACCAGGTTCCATTTGTACCACGAGAATTATAGCAGGTGTTGGGGTTCCACAACTTTCGGCAGTAATGATGGTTGCGGAAGGGTTAAAAGGTACAGGTGTGCCATTAATTGCTGATGGTGGAATTAGATTTACCGGAGATATTGTAAAAGCCTTATCAGCAGGAGCAGATTCAATTATGGCAGGCTCATTGTTTGCAGGAGTTGATGAATCACCAGGAGAAACCATCATTTATGAAGGTAGAAAATTTAAGGCATATAGAGGTATGGGCTCAATAGAAGCCATGCAAAAAGGTTCTAAGGATAGGTATTTTCAGGATGCAGAAGATGATATCGCTAAATTGGTACCAGAAGGAATTTCGGGAAGAGTACCTTATAAAGGATTTTTAAGCGAAGTAATTTATCAAATGATTGGTGGATTAAAGGCAGGAATGGGTTATTGTGGAGCACGAAATATTGAAGAATTGAAAAAAGCTAAATTTATAAGAATAACAGCTTCCGGAATGAATGAAAGCCATCCGCATAATATTACCATTACTAGAGAAGCTCCTAATTATTCAAGACGATAGGAATTAGAAATTAAACTAAAAATTAAATTAGAATAAAAATGAAAAAATTAATTGTTTGTATAAGTTTCTTATTAGGAACATTAGTAGTTTTTGCTCAGAAAAATGATAGTCCGATATTAATGGAAATTGGAGACAAAAAAATCACCTTAGAAGAGTTTGAAGCCATATATAATAAAAACTCAGACAATAAAAAGAATACGAAAGAAGAAGTAGAAGACTATTTAGATTTGTACATTAAATTTAAACTTAAAGTAGTTGAGGCTGAAGATTTGGGAATGGATACTTTGCCCGCTTTTACACAAGAGTTAGAAGGTTATAGGAAACAATTAGCACAACCTTATTTAAGTGATAGAGAAGTTACTGAAAAGCTAATTGAAGAAGCTTATGAAAGAATGAAATATGATGTTAAAGCAGCACATATTTTGGTGAAAGTAGCGTTAGAAGCAGATCCAAAAGATACTTTGGCAGCTTACAACAAAATAATGAAAATTAGAAAAAGAATTATTGGTGGCGAAGATTTTGAAAAAGTAGCTGCAGAAGTTTCTGAAGATCCGTCAGCAAAAAACAATAAAGGTAATTTAGGTTATTTCTCAGCTTTTCAAATGGTTTATCCTTTTGAAACAGCAGCTTATGAGACTGAAGTAGGAAAAATCTCTATGCCTGTAAGAACGAGTTTTGGTTATCATTTAGTAAAAACTATTGATAAAAGAAAAGCCAGAGGAATTATGAAAGTGGCTCATATAATGGTAAGAGCAGATAAAAAATTAGGCGAAGATGAAATTAATCAAAAAAAGGAAAAAATAGATGAAATTTATGCTAAAGTAACCGCTGAAGGTGCTGACTTTACAGCTTTGGCAAGACAGTATTCAGAAGATAAAGAATCTGCAAAAAGAGGTGGAGAGCTACCTGCTTTTGGTGCCGGAAAAATGGTAGAAGAGTTTGAGACAGCTGCTTTTGCTTTAGAAAATGATGGAGATATTGCAGCACCTATACTTACAGATTACGGCTGGCATATCATTAAACGTTTAGAGTTGAAAAATTTAGAATCTTATGAGGAATTATATCCAACATTAAAAGCTAAAGTAGCAAGAGATTCTAGAGCCAATAAGAGTAAAGAAATTGTTATCGAAAACATTAAGAAAGAGAACAATTTTAAAGAAGATTTAAAAAGAAGAAACGATTTTTATACAGCTGTAGACCAAAAAAAGTTTAACAAAGGAGAATGGAAAGTTGAAGATGTTGCAAAACTGGATAAAGTAATGTTTGGATTTTATCCAAAAGATGGAGAAAAGTTTGAGTACAGACAAACACAATTTGCTAAAAGACTAGAAAACCATATGAGTAGAAATGAACCTACTAACGTGGATTTAAAATCTTATATTAACAAATTATATAATACTGTGGTTGAAGAAATGACTATGAGATTTAAAAACAGAAGACTTCCTATTGTTAACAAAGAGTTTAGAATGTTGTTGCAAGAATATAGAGAAGGCATTTTGTTGTTTAATATTACTGATGAAAAAGTATGGAGCAAAGCAGTTAAAGACACTACAGGTTTGGAGGCTTTTTATGAAGCAAACAAACAAAATTATATGTGGGGAGAACGTGCAGATGTAGTTATTTATAAATGTAGTAATGAAAAAATAGCTAAAAAAGTAGAGAAATTAATTAAAGTAAAAGCTAAAAAAGGATATAGCAATGAGGATATTCTTAAACAAATCAATAAAGACAGCCAACTTAGTTTAACTATTGAAGAAGGTAAATTTACTAAAGAGCAAAACGAATTAGTTGACAAAGCTAAATGGGAAAACAAAGCGATAACAAAACTTAACAATGAAAATGAAGTTGTATTGATTGAAGTAAAAGAAGTATTAGCTCCCCAACCTAAATTATTAGATGAAGTGAGAGGGTTGATAACTTCAGATTATCAAAATAAATTAGAAAAAGAATGGGTAGAAACATTAAGAAAAAAATACCCTGTAAAAATTCATAAAGAAGTATTGTCTAAGTTACAGTAATTATGATAGTTAATGGTAGTTAACAAATAAAGAAGAATAACTGAGAACAAATAATAAATAACAATGAAACAACTGATTGGGTTCGCTTTAATTTTACTTCCACTTGTTTCTTGTGATCTAGATTTTTTTGCAAAAGAAGAAGACGATAAACAAGGTGTTGTTGTAGAGTTGGGAGAGTACCAGTTAAAATTGAAAGAAATTGAAAATTTAACGTTAACAGGTATTACTAAAGAAGATAGTTTAACCATTGTAAATAATTTTATTGAAAATTGGATTAAAGAAAAATTAGTCTTGCAAAAAGCAGAGCTTAATTTAGATCAAAATCAGCAAGATTTTAAAAAACAATTAGAAGATTACAGAACAACACTTTTAATTTATACCTATGAAAAAGAGTTAATAAAACAAAAGTTAGACACATCTGTAACTCAAGAAGAGGTTAAGGCTTATTATGATAAAAATCCTGAGAATTTTAAACTAATAAATGATATTGTTAAAGTGAAGTTTATGAAAGTGCCTTTAAAAGCACCTAAAATTAAAAAAGTGAAAAAGATTTTTGCTTCAGAAGAAGAAAAAGACCAGCAAGAAGTAAAAGAATATGCACATCAATATGCCGAAAAATTTTATTTTAATGAAGAAGAATGGATAGAAGTAAATGATTTAAAAAAAGAATTACCTTTATTAGTAGGTTATCAAATTGCTGCAAATATTGATATGGTACTTGAAGATTCGTTAGCTTATTATTTTTTAAAAATCAATAATCACAAAAAAAGTGGGGATGTTGCTCCTTTAGCTTTTGAAACCAATAACATTAAAAATATCATTATCAATAAAAGAAAGCTTAATCTTCTGAAAAAATTGAAACACGATTTATACCAACAGGCAATAAGCTCTAATAAAGTGAAGTTTTACCAAAAAGAAGTAAATTGATTTGAAATTATAGATTTGAAATTAGATAACTGAGAAAATCAAAAAAATGAAAATAAATATAAAAAACATATTCTTCCTAATATTAATTTTAATTGACAGCACATTAAAAAGTCAAACCGATGGCAAAGTATTAGACAAGACGATTGCTGTAGTAGGTGGAGAAATGTTATTGTTTTCTTCGTTAGAATCTCAAATTGTTTCTTTAAAATCTCAAGGTGTCATTGTAGATGATAATAACAAATGTGAATTAATGGAAGAGTTATTATTTCAAAAATTATTAATTCATCAGGCCAAACAAGATAGTTTGGAAGTTAGCGATGAAGAGGTGGAGATGGAAATTGATAGAAGATTAAATTATTTTATTGCACAAATTGGTTCTGAACGAAAGTTGGAGCAATACTATAAAAAGACCATAAAAGAAATAAAAGAGGAATTTAGGGGTACGGTTAAAGATCAAATGATTAGTCAGCGTATGCAAGGAAAAATTACTTCTGGATTAACTATTACGCCAAAAGAAGTGAGAGATTTCTACAAAAAAATCCCTAAAGATTCCATACCAATGATAGAATCGGAGGTGAAATATGCTCAAATATTAATTTATGCTAAAGAAAGTAAAGAAGAAATAGATGCAGCTAAAGAACGAATTCAAGCAATTAGAGATAGAATTATAAAAGGAGAAGACTTTTCAACCTTAGCCATACTTTATTCAGAAGATGAAGGTTCTGCTAAAAATGGTGGGGAAATAGGTTTTTTAGGACGAGCAGAATTGGTTCCTGAATATTCTGCTACAGCTTTTAAATTAAAAAATACTGCAGTTTCTGAAATAGTAAAAACTAAGTTTGGTTTCCATATTATTCAGTTAATAGAAAGAAGAGGTCAAAAAGTTAATACCAGACATATTCTTATAAAGATTAAAGTAAGCGAAAAAGAAGTGCAAAATGCTAAAAACCTTGCTGATAGTATTTATAATGCATTACCAACAGACACATTAACCTTTGGTGAATATGCTTTAAAATATTCTAATGATGAAGGTTCGGCTAAAAGTGATGGAGTAGTTGCTAACCCTCAAACAGGTACTGCATTTTTTAGTTTAGATGAAGTAGAACCACAAGTTTATTATACCTTGGAAAAACTTAAAGCGGGAGAGATTTCAAAACCTGTTCCTGCTCAATCTGCTGATGGTAAAAAGGGATATAGAATAGTTCAATTGATTAGTAAAACAGAACCTCATAAGGCTTCTTTAGAAACAGATTATTCTAAAATACAACAAGCAGCATTAGCAGCAAAAGAGTCGGAACATACATTAAAATGGATTAAAGATAAGTTAGCAGACACGCACGTTAATATTAGTGAAGAATACAAAAGTTGCTTATTTGAAAATCCTTGGGTGAAATAATTTTTATCACTAATTAAAAAAATATACTATGTCAGAAAATAAATACAAGTCAGAAGTTGAAGCAATAGATGATTTTGTTAAAAGGTACGATATTTTAAAGCAAGAAATTGGGAAAGTAATTGTTGGGCAAGATGAGGTGATAAAAAGCGTGTTAATTTCTATTTTTAGTAGAGGACACTGTTTACTAGTAGGTGTACCTGGGTTAGCAAAAACCTTACTTATTAATACTTTGGCAGATGCATTAGGTTTAAGTTTTAATAGAATACAATTTACTCCCGATTTAATGCCGTCAGATATTATTGGTTCTGAAATTTTAGATGAAACAAAGAACTTTAAATTTATTAAAGGTCCCTTATTTGCCAACATTATTTTAGCTGATGAGATTAATAGAACACCTCCAAAAACACAATCGGCATTATTAGAGGCTATGCAGGAGAAAACCGTTACAGCTGCAGGAAATCATTACAAATTAGATAATCCTTTCTTTGTGTTGGCAACTCAAAACCCTATAGAACAAGAAGGAACCTATCCTTTGCCTGAAGCTCAGTTAGACAGGTTTATGTTTAATATTTGGGTAGACTATCCCAAATATGCTGAAGAGTTAGCTATTGTAAAAGCAACTACAACAGATAGTGATATCCAATTAAATAAAGTAATGAATGCTGAAGAAATTATTTTCTTTCAGAATTTAATAAGAAAACTTCCTGTTGCAGAAAATGTATTGGAGTATGCTGTGAAGTTGGCATCTAGTACTAGACCGGGTAATGAGTTCTCTCCCGAAATAGTGAATAATTATTTAAGTTGGGGAGCAGGACCAAGAGCTTCACAATATTTAATTGTGGGAGCTAAATGTCATGCGGCACTTAATGGAAAATACTCTCCAGATATTGATGATGTAAAAGCTGTGGCAACACCAATTTTAAGACACAGAATTGTAAGAAATTACAAAGCAGAAGCTGATGGCTATTCTATAGAAAAAATTATAGAAGCCTTGTTATAAAAGCTTTTTTGGCTGTTTTTACAAATTTCATTTAACATCTTTTAAGACGACATGTTTTAAATTGCCTTGTATTATGGCTAATTTAGATGCATACACTTCCTTAAACCTGAGTTCGAATATTATTTTAAAATTCAGATTTTAATAAAAGTTAATATACAATTCATACAGAGTTGATGCACAAATTTATTTTGTGAGATTGTACAATCTTTATTTACTTTCGGAGCAAGCCGAAAATCCTGAAAAGAGTAGGCATTACTTTTAAAAAACTAAATATTATGAACAGAGAAGAATATAAAAAAGAAGCAAAATCAACAATTGACGAAGTTTTTGATAAAATAAATGAGCTTGAAGCTAAAAAAGAAAATGCTGAAGCAGAAGTTAAAGCAAGTTATGACGAAAAATTAGCTGAACTAAAAGCTAAAAGAGACGAGATGCAAACCAAATACGAAGACCTGCTAACTTCTTCGGAAGAGAAGTGGGAAGAAGTAAAGGATACTTTTGATAACGCCTCTAACTCTTTTAAACAAGGCTTTTCAGAATTAACCACCTTGGTTAAATAATACCTTGAGGAGTTGATAAGAAAACCTATAAAGGCAACTTTGTAGGTTTTTTTTATTTGTTTTAATACTTAGGATGAAAATAGGGTAGAAATATTTATCTCCATTTGTTTACGTGTTCTATTTTATCGTCAAACTGTGCTGCTAATGATTTTACTCTTGATTTCAAAAGTATTTTTCTTCCTTCAAGCGTTCTTGTGAATATTAAATCGCAAGAACCAACAAGTCGTTCCCATTGATTTTTAAAATATTCAGCTAAATTCTTATTTTTTCCGAGTATTTCAGGAACGGAATGATAGTCTTTTTGTTTAACGAAAAGTATAAACATGTTCTTTCTGATAATTACATATCTTGGATTGTCAATTGGAGCAATAATTTCTTGAAGTGCGTTTATAAATGTTGATTTATCGAAAGTTGTTCCACCTTCTAAATGACAGAAAACTGCACCCCAATTATTTACCGAAGTTTCCACTTTTAATTTTGAGTAGTCAGTATTTATCACACCTGCTTTAATTAAGGAAATTAAAAGCGCATCGCCAATTTGTTGAATATCTTTTGAAATGTCATGGTATTTTAAATACAGCCTTAATGTTTTAATTGTTAGTCTTCCAAAAATTATTATTCCTAAAATTCCAAAAATAGTGAGAAAAACATATAAATCTTGAGTTGTTTTTATCTTTCTTGCCGCTTTACCTAGCTCTTGTAAACCTTCTAAACCAAAACCAACTAATCCTGAACCAAGGGTTGCTAAAAGGTTGCCAATTGTTTTATTTAAATACATAGATTTAACGGCTTTGTATTCTTTTTCTTCAGGGAATGGAATTTTGATTTCTTCAACAAGTGTAACACCTGTTTCGAGTGCTGTTTTCCATCTTTCTTTTAAATTTTCTCTGTCAGCTGCATAAAAGAACATCTCAGCATTACTTTTCTCTACCTCTTCTTTATGATGAATGTTTTCTGATATATTCAAACGTCCAAATCCGTTTTCAATTCCTAGAAATTCTTTGAATGTAATGCCTACAAAACTTCTAAAACGTCTTTTCAGCAACTCAAAATCATCACCACCTTTAGGCGAAGTTGGATCTATACATGCTAAGTGCCAAATATTTCCTGTTTTATTACCATTGCCATTTTGAGTTCTAATAGCTCTGCCACGCATTTGGTTAGAAAGCACAAACGAACCAACAAAACTTGCTAAGATTAATGAATTGATAGCGGGAGCATCCCAACCTTCTCCAAGCAAAGATTTTGTGCCTATCAAAATCTCTATATCTCCACGTTGAAAAATTTGAGTTACAATATGAACAATATCGTGTTTTAATTGCTCGGTTTGGCTTATTAGTACATAAGAGCTGTCAAAAGGAACTGGGCTTGAATTGATTTGAGTTATTCCATATTTTGCTGCTTTGGTTTCAAATGCTGTAAAAGCACTAACAGGAATTATAATTATAGAACCTGTGAGGACTGCAATTTTTTTGTTGTCCTTATTTTCTCGTCTTAATTTTTCAAAAATTGGAATTACACCTATTTTATTTAGCTCGAGATTATTTTCAGGTGTACTGATGAAAAACTCTTTACGTATAAAGTCGGAAAGAATTACCAACCGTAAGTCATTGCCTAATTGTTTGTATTCAAAATCAACAATCTCTTTGATACCGTTTAGTTTGCTAATACTTGATGTTAAAAATCCTGTTATTCGTTTATTGTGAGAAAAGTTGATTTGTTTTCTTTCAATTGCACCTTTTCTTCTTAGTCGATTTTCAAGTGCTTTTTTATGTTCTTCAAATAATTTGAAATGCTCTTTTTCTTTATAGAGATAAAAATCTAAAAGTGTTTCAATCCATTCGTAATCTAGTATAGGAATTTCAAATTTCTTATCTCCAATAACTTCAACATGTGTTTCAGGAATTTCTTTCTCGTTAGCATTAAGAAATATTAAGCAGGCTGAGTAATAGGAAAGATTATTATAAATCCAATCCAATTGCTCTGTAGGGTTTTGCCAAATAGGATGTTGTTCAATTGCCTGAATTATAGTTTTATCACTTTTTATTTCTTGAAAAAGTTTTTCTATGTTCTGTCTGAAATCAACAATGCTTTGATTTTCTTTTTCAGTTGGTAAAGTAAAATGAACATAATCTTGATGTGGGCATAAATCACCTTCAATTACTAATTCTGGAACTGAAATTTCTGTGTCAACTGGTCCGTTTAGGTCAATATAACGTTGCCATTCTGTGGTGGTTACGTCATAGGGAGGTGTAGCTGTTAAGCCAACAATTATCGGGTCTAATTTATCTTTGACTTTTGTAAGTGTTTGCCACCAATCATTTTTTAAATGGTGAGCTTCGTCCACAACTATAGTTTTAATGTTTTGAGTTTTTAGCCCATTTACTATACTATCAAGTTCTGTGTTGGTTGACTTACTATTACCATTTTCTTCAGTTTCTTCTTCAATTTCTTCCTCTTCAATTCTCCAATTATTACAAGCTGCGTGTAATCCTTGATATGTAACAACTGTCATAAATTTAGGATTACGAATATCTCTTGAAATCCAATCTGGTGTAATATTAGTTTGAAGAAAAAGTTCGCAAAATCGTTGTATCCATTGATTACGGATGGCTATTGTAGGAGCAAGTATTAACGTTGGTTTGTTAAGTCGAATTGCAACTTCAAGTCCTAAAACGGTTTTGCCCGAACCTGGTGGAGCAATTACATGTAGATGTCTGTCAGATAAATGGTCTTTCAACTCGTCAAGCACTCGTTGTTGGTATTTTCTCCAACTATATTTAAATTTTATGTCTTTAGGATACTCTGTCAATGTATAGCTTGTAATATAAGGTTTTTCTCTTCGTAAATATACAATATTATTTTAAGTAGTATCAATCAAATTTTAATAATAGCGGGATTACCCCAACAAAAAAGCAACCTAAATCCTTAGGTTGCTTTTTTTATAAGGTTAGCTTTTATAGCTTAATTACATGAATTTATCCATTACTTTTTGACTTACCCCAACATTAGAGAAACCTCCATCGTGAAATAAGTTTTGCATGGTCACATATTTAGTTAAATCAGAAAATAGAGAAATGCAATAATCTGCACAAGCTAATGCACTTGCATTACCTAATGGAGACATATCTTCAGCATAATTAATAAATGCATCAAATCCTTTCACACCACTTCCAGCTGTTGTAGCCGTAGGCGATTGAGAAATAGTGTTTACTCTTACTTTTTTATCTATTCCAAAATGATATCCAAAATTTCTAGCAATAGATTCTAATAATGCTTTGGCATTAGACATATCATTATAATTGGGGAAAACTCTTTGTGCAGCAATATAAGATAATGCTAAAATTGAACCCCAATCATTCATTACATCTTTTTGCATAGCCACTTTCATTACTTTATGAAAAGAAATAGCAGAAATATCCATTCCTTTCATGTAATATTCATAGTTATTTTCTGTATAGGGGATACCTTTTCTTACGTTTAATGACATTCCTATGGAGTGAAGAATAAAGTCTATTTTGCCAAATTTTTTGGTTGCAGCATCAAATAACTTTTCTAAATCTTCTATTGATGTTGCATCTGCAGGAATAACATCAGAGTTGGTTTTTTGGGCTAACTCATCTAATTCTCCCATTCTTATAGCAACAGGTGCATTGGTTAAAATAAATTCTGCACCTTCCTCATAAGCTCTTTCAGCAACTTTCCATGCTATAGAATGTTCGTTTAACGCTCCGAAGATGATTCCTTTTTTTCCTTTTAATAAATTAGTAGACATTTTTCTTTCTTTTATAAAAACTTTTTAGAGCCACAAATATAGTGAGATTAATAAAATAAAAGCTAAAGATTTAGACTTAATTACACTCTTACCCTTTTCTTGTGGTTTTTCAGCCTATTTTACAGCTAATAAATGGCGTGCATTTTCTTTTGCTGCTCCTGTTAATTCCTTTCCACTTAGCATTTTGGCAATTTCGTCAATTCTGTCGTCATCCATAAGCACTTTCATTTTAGTAAGGGTTTTGTTTTGATGGTTTTCTTTATAAATTTTAAAATGAGTATTTCCTTTGGCTGCAACCTGTGGTAAATGAGTTATAGCAATTATCTGAATTTTTTTGCTCATCAGTTCCATAATGGCAGCCATTTTATAAGCAATATCTCCAGATACACCAGTATCTATTTCATCAAAAACAATGGTTTGTATGGAAGAATTTTCTGCTAAAATAGCTTTTATAGTAAGCATTAATCTAGATAATTCTCCACCTGAAGCTGTTTTGTGTAAAGGTTTTAAAGTCATACCCTTATTGGCAGAAAACATAAATTCTATTTGGTCTATTCCTGTAATGGCAAATTCTTTATTCACTTGATGTTCAATTTTAAAAGAAGCGTCTTCCATCCCTAATTCTTTAAGGTTGCTAATGATGTTTTTTTCTAACGCTTTAAAACTAGTTGTTCTTTTGGCAGATAACTTTTCAGCAATGTTCAATAAAGTTTTTTTGTTGTTTTCTATGGCTTGTTTTAGTTGTTCTAATTTTTCTTCAGCAGAATTAATATCGTTTAACTGATTTTCGAGTTTACTTTCTAACTCCATTAGCTCGTCAGAATCTGCTACTCTATGTTTTTGTGTTAGAGCATAAATACTGTTTAATCTGCTGTTGAGGTAATCTAATTTAGAAGCATCAATATCTACATTATCATTTTCTGCATCAATTTCTCCGGAAAGGTCTTTCAATTCTATTAATATAGAGTTTAACCTTTCTAAAATCTGACTATAATTTTCAGAACAATGACTAATTTTTGAGAAGCCTTGCGTAATAGTATTCATTCTGGAAATGATACTATCATCACTATTTAAAAGCAAATTTGCAGAAAGTTGTAAAGTAGTGTGAATTTGTTCGGCATTATTAATAATTTCTAACTGACTTTCAATATTGACTTGTTCTCCCGATTGAAGTTTTAAGGTTTTCAACTCTTCTAGCTGAAAAGAAAGGTAATCTAAATCAGATTTTGCTTCATTTTCGCTGCGGAGCAATTGCTGGTAGTTTTGTTGTAGTTTTTGATATTCGGAAAAATGTTGTTTATATTCTTTTAAAAGTTCATCGGTGTTTGCAAAAGCATCTATTACTTCAATCTGAAAGTCAGATGAATTAAGCTCTAAGGTTTCGTGTTGAGAATGAATGTCTATTAACGTTAACGATAAGTCTTTGATAGTGTTAAGGTTTACAGGCGTATCATTTATAAATGCCCTAGATTTACCATTGGCACTAATTTCTCTTCTAACAATAATGGGAAATTCTAAATCTAAATCATTGTTTTTAAAAAATGGAGCAACTAATTTTTCGGAAACATCAAAGGTACCTTCTACCACACATTTTTTTTCTTTATCATTGAGAACGGAAGTATCTGCTCGCTGACCAAGAATGAGCGATAAAGCTCCTAAAAGTATAGATTTTCCTGCTCCGGTTTCTCCCGTTATCACAGTAAAATCATTGTTAAAATCGAGCTGAAGTTGCTCAATAATAGCGTAATTTTTAATGACAAGCGATTGCAGCATAGTTGGTTTTTTGATGTTAAATTTTCCAACTCAAAAATACATGTTTTTAATAGAAATATGAGAATTAGTTTAGAAGTTTATGAGCTTTAATAACAGATAATGAAAACGACAAAGTTCAGGAAGTAGTTACTTTCTAATCTCTTTGTATTTACTTCCATTCATAGGGTTTATTTTATCGAGTAAAGTAATTACCTCACTTTTTTCGTTGGCAAGTCCACCTTTAAAAAGATTTACAATTTCATCAGCTTTAGAATTAAAGAAAACCTGTAAATGAAAAGCTCCAGGTTTAGCTTTATATACATTATCTAGAAGTTTTAAACTCTCTAATACTTTGGCTCTTCCTTTAGCTACATCCTTAGCCATTTCATCAAAACCTAAACGGTGATATTCGTAATAACATTGCCTTAAGGATTCGTGTGTTGGATGAAGTAAGTCTTGCACTATCCAATATCTGTTTGTGTTGTTTTCAAAAGCCTTCCATCCAGGTTCAGCAGCTCCCTGTGCATTAGATACAATTTTTTGAGCTTGTAAAAAATAAGGAGTTCCGCCTTTTAATTCAAAAGAATCATAATCTAGTCCAATAATAATGTAGGCATAAAAAGCCAATACAGAAGTCAGGTTAGAGAGGTGTGCATTTTCTGAATATTGTAAATTATCGAATTCGTTAAACCTAAATTCAAATTCTTTATCAATATGATTGAGTAAAGTACTATTGTAGGAACTATTAAAAACCGGTCTTCTGGATTGAACCTGAATGGTAGCTTTAAACTCCGTAGCAGAAACCATCTCATTTACATTGATTAAGATAGAACATTCAATTCTTTCGTTTGGTTGATAAACGTGGTTGGTCCATTTCCGACTATTCATAAATTCAAAAATGTTTTTTTCCATAACGTCAAAAACACTTTTGTCGGTAGCCTGAACTTGCGTAGAGTTAATTTGTATTTTACAGTCGAGTTCCTGAGCAGTAATACTTGCATATAAACTTATGCAGCAGCTTAATAGTACTATTTTTGTATGTTGAATCATTTTTTAGAAAAATGCTTGGTTAAAATAATGTTGAAGATGTCTTCTGCAACTTTTACCTTTGACTTCAACTCAAAATTATTAATATTATTGTTTTTATCTATTAGCGTTATTTTGTTTGTTTCATGGTTAAACCCGGCACCTTTATCGTTTAAAGAGTTTAAAACAATATAATCTAGATTCTTTTTGGTTAATTTCTTTTTTGCATTTTCAAGTTCGTTATGCGTTTCTAGAGCAAAACCAATTAATAATTGATTTTTCTTTTTAATTTTTCCTACTGAAGCTAAAATGTCCTTTGTTGGTTTTAGTTGAATTACCAATTCATTTGTTTTAGAAGTTTGTTCAGATTTTTTAATTTTTTTGTCATTACTTGTCGCAGGGGTAAAATCTGCTACAGCTGCAGCCATAATAATAATGTCAGCATTTTTAACTTGCTGATGAACGTTATTGTACATATCTTCAGCAGTAACCACGTTAATTCTATTAATATTTTCTGAAGTTGTAATTTTTGTGGGTCCGATAATTAAATCTACCTCTGCACCCAAATTAGCAGCATGTTCAGCAAGTGCAATACCCATTTTTCCGGTAGAAAAATTACTAATAAACCTTACAGGGTCAATTTTTTCTATAGTTGGTCCTGCGGTAATTAATATTTTTTTTCCTTTAAGTGGGAGAGAAGCTGTAAAATGCTTTTTAATAGCTTCAAAAATTTGTTCAGGTTCTTCCATTCTTCCTTCACCGTTAAGTCCACTAGCAAGTTCTCCTGATGGAGCATTTAGTACTTTGTTGCCAAATTTTTCTAATTGCTTTAGGTTGGTTTTTAGAGTAGGATGTTGGTACATGTCTAAATCCATTGCCGGAGCGATTAAAATAGGACATTTAGCTGAGAAATAACAAGCTAAGAGAAAATTATCACAAACACCACTTGCAAATTTGGCTATGGTGTTGGCAGTAGCAGGGGCAATAACAAAAAAGTCAGCCCAAAGGGCTAACTCTACATGGTTGTTCCAATAATTCGATTCGTTTTTAAAAGCAGTTAAAACAGGGTTCTTAGAAAGTGTTGCTAACGTTAAAGGAGCAACAAAATCTAATGCTGAAGGTGTTGCTACAACTTTTACATGAGCACCTTTTTTAACCAACAAACGGACTAAAAGAGGTATTTTATAGGCAGCAATTCCACCGGTGATACCTAGGAGAATATTTTTGCCTTTTAGCATGGTTTAATTATGCTTTATCGACATCAGGATTTTTGACGAATATTTTTTCATCTAAAAATTCTTTTAATGCCATTGCGTTAGTTTTTGGTAAACGCTCGTAAAATCTAGAGATTTCAATTTGCTCTCTGTTTTCAAAAACTTCTTCTAAATTGTCAGTTGTTGATGCAAATTCCTGAATTTTATTAACTAATTCTTCTTTTAAATCAACAGCAATTTGGTTAGATCTTTTAGCAACTGCTACAACAGATTCGTAGATGTTGCCAGTAACATCTTCAATTGCTTGTAAGTCTCTAGTAATTGTGGATGTTTCTGCGTTTGTGGTTTTGAAATTCATGTTGTTATAAATTTTCTAGTTTAATTTTATTTTGTTCTTCTTCCATTTTGGAATAAATATTTTGAGCTTCCTTTAAATATTTACTTTCTCCAAATGAATCTGCAAAGTTATAATAAGCTTCGATAGTATTGCCAATTCTTTCCAATTTTTTTTCTTTAATACTGTTTACGGCTAATAAATAGTGCGATTTTAAGATCAAAAAGTTTAATTCTTCTATATGCTTAGTGTCAGGATAATCTTTTATATGGTTACCTAAAGCTACAATTGAAGCTTTATAATCTTGTATTTTAAAATATTGTTTCGCGTTTTGGTAAGATTTAGTTTCTAATTTAACTCTTAGCTTATCCATTAAAACATTACTAGAGTCAACTAAATTGTGTTCCGGAAAAGTATTTATAAATATTTGTAAAGAGTTAATAGCATTGTAAGTTTCTGTTTGATCTAACTCAGGTATAGGAGATAATAAGTATTGTGAATATCCGTGCATAAACAACATTTCTTCAACGTGTTTGCTGGTAGGGTAGGTAGTAGCAAATTTTTTAAAATGGTAAGCAGCAGCATAAAGTAAATTAGATTGATAATTTGAATAAGCATAGAGAAAATAAACTTTTTCAGCTCTATCAGTTCCTCTTAGCAAAGGTATTAATTCTTCTAAAAGAGGAATAGCTCTGTCATATTTTCCTTCATCATAATACTTTTGTGCGGCTTCATATTTTAGGTCAACATCAGAACTTTTAAGTATTTTCTGATACTTGCTGCAACTTAATGAAAGCATTAGAATGAATAGAAGATATAAACTGCTTTTCTTAAACATAGCTGCAAATATACTCAAAGAATTTAAGATGGAAATTGCTTGGTTAATTTAAATGTGTTAAATAATTATTAAAAATAAGTTTAATTTTATTAATTCTACATAAAACAAGTTTTTGCTTAGTTTTACTTTCGCAAAAGAGATTAAAAACTATAGTGAAAATTAACAGTCAAAAAATAATTAATGCATGGGCAATGTACGATTGGGCTAACTCCGTGTATGCGTTAATTATTACAACAGCCATTTTCCCTATTTTTTATGAAAAAACTACAACTGAAGAAGTAATTTTTTTCGGAAAGTCTTTCGTTAATACAGAGCTTTATTCCTATGTTATTTCGTTCTCTTTTATGTTGTTGGTAGTGCTTTCTCCTATACTTTCGGGTATGGCAGATTATTCCGGAAATAAGAAAAAGTACTTGCAGTTTTTTTGTTATTTGGGAGCTTTTTCTTGCATTAGTTTATATTTTTTTGATGCCGAACATGCATTGGAATTAAGCATGTTACCTGTGTTGTTGGCAAGTATAGGTTTTTCGGGGAGTTTGGTTTTTTATAATGCCTATTTGCCCGAAATTGTAACACCTGATTTACAAGATAATGTAAGTGCAAAAGGTTTTTCGTTAGGCTATATAGGTAGTTCATTGTTATTAATTGTTTGTTTGGTATTGTTACAAGGTTTTGATATGCCTGTAAAGTGGGTTTTTGTAATAACCGGAGCTTGGTGGATAGGCTTTGCTCAATTTACATTTATAGCGTTGCCTAACAATGTTTACAATAAACGTCCGAAAGGAAATAGGTTTTTAAAAGGGTTTGAAGAACTTAAAAAAGTTTTTAAAGAGCTTGAACATCAATACAATTTAAAAAGATATTTGTCTGCTTTTTTTGTTTATAGTATGGGAGTTCAAACCATTATGCTAATGGCTGTTTTTTTTGGAACGAAAGAAATTGAGTGGAGTAGTAACGAAGAAATGCAAACAGGATTAATTGTGAGTATTTTGGTAATACAATTTATAGCTATTGCCGGAGCTCAAGGAATGGCATTTTTATCTAGGAAAATAGGAAACATTAAAACCTTGCTGTTTGTAGTTTTTTGTTGGGTAATTATTTGTATTTCAGCATATAGCTTGGTTTATAAACCTTTACATTTTTACATTATAGCAGCTTCAATAGGGTTGGTAATGGGCGGAATACAATCCTTATCTCGTTCTACTTACTCTAAATTATTGCCCGAAACACAAGATCATGCTTCCTATTTTAGTTTTTATGATATTTTGGAAAAAACAGGTGTAGTAATAGGTACTTTTTTCTTTGGTTTTATAGAAGGACTTTTTGATATTAGATCATCAGTGTTAATTCTAATTGTATTTTTTGTAGTAGGATTTTTCTTGTTGCTTAGAGTAAAATCAACTAAAAAAATACTAAATGAAGCTATGGAAAAGTAACACCTCTATAATCACCTACAACTACTGTTGGAATGGTAGAACTGTAATGCTGATTAATAACATCAATAAATTTATTAGTGATTATAGCATAACCTCTTGAGTTTGGATGTACACCATCAAGTGAAAAAACACCTCCCGAAACAAACTCAGGAGAAAAATCAATGCCATCAAAAACTAATCCCGATTCTAAATCTCGCATAAACTCGTACATATCTGCAACAGCAAAGCCATAAGAAGCAGCTAAAGAACGAATAACGTTGTTATAAGCTATAACAGTACTCTGAGAAATGGCTTTTTCATCTTTATCTAAAACAAAAGTATGGTCTAGCGGTTTATTTTGCGAAAGTCCATTTCCAATAGCTAATTCATCTGAAGCAGTTAGTAATATTAAGTCTTCGTTTGTAGCTTTTCTAACATTTCCTGGATTGTTGGAATAAGGTCCTTCAGTAATCCAAACATCGCCACCAATAGCGTCTAAGGTAACTGTCTTAAAATAAGGAATTGAGGTTACATCTGGAATGGTAGCACAAACTCCTTTTGCTCCCATATTTTTAAAAGCTAACAAAACCGAATCGTATTTGTTACTAAATTCTGTTACATCAGTTAATTTAGAAAAATATTCGTTAAACTGAGCTTCATAACCATCATCACCACCAGCTGTCGACCAACCCAAAACATCATTATTTCCTAACCAATTCGTAAAAAAAGTAGCATTGCTATTTTTGATGTGGTCTAAATAGCTAATCTTATTAGTTGTTGTTCCCCAATCTAAAAAACGAGCATAAGGGTTAACATTACTCACAAAATAGTTGACTGAAGCAGAAGTATTTCCGCCACCTACAACATTGGCTAATTTAAAGCCAGAAACTCCTAAGTTATTATATTTTAATGACTTGTTTCCCCAAGTCTCCCATGAAGGATCATTTTTAATAGCATCGGGATGATTGTCGTTTCTTTCAGAATCATAGACTTTAATTACTTTTATCTCCTCATTTTCCCACTTTAAGTGAATATAACCCGAACCATTTCCTTGAACTGTTGGCTGTAAATAGCTTAAGTTAGGATTGATTAACTTAAGTTGTTTGGATAAAATAGCCGGGTAAGAACTTTCGTGCTGCCCCAATTCATTATGCAAACCACCATCCTGATAACCCTGTGTAAGAGAGTTTCCTACAGCTACATAGTTGCTAAAATCTGCACTGCCTGATGCTATTTCAAATTCATCAAAATCAGTTTTAGTACATGAAAAAAAAGTAACACTGATACTTAACAATAAAAGGCTATAATATGTTTTGGTGTTCATGATTTTTAATTATTTAGGGGATAAATGTAGTGATTTTTTATGATTTAAAAAAGAATTAAATGTGTTTGGTGTAAGCTCCATCAATCAACACCGACCAACATTTAATGTTTAGTGCTTTTGCTTCCGATTTTAATTTTTTTGAAATGTAGTTGGAGTTGGATGCATCTAAAATAATTTCTTTAGGCTTAAATGTTTGTAATATTTCTTGAATCGAAAATTTAGGGTTTTTAGTAATAATTAATAAATCGAGAGGTAAAGGTTTTGTAATACTTTTTAGTTGAAAATCAGGAGGAAGAATTGCCATTTTTGCATTAAAAAACTGAAGGTAATTCCGTTTTACAAACACGTTTTTATTGTCTGTTATATAAAGAGTAGATAATGGGTTTCTATCAGTTAATTTGTTTAGCGTTACTATTTTTTCAGATTCTACTCCTTTCTGAATCCAATTATTCTGTACATGAAACATGAGCTTACTTTTATTGTTTAGGAGTTTTATATCAGAAAACAATACATTGTCATTCCCTTCAATTAAATTAATTGCAGAATGCCCGGGAATGTTATAAACCGTTAAGTATTTCTGATTTATCTGATGAATATTATCTTTTAAACGAAAGCTAAAAATAATAATGAAACAAGCAACGCCCACCATAAAGTATTTTAAATTTTTATAGTGAATAGTAAGGATAATTAAAATAATAGCAAGATAAGTTAAGTAATTATCCAGTAAATTAAATTTTATATTTTGGGTAAGCGAATAGGGGATTTTATCAATAAATATAACAGCTTCGTTTAAACCGAGAATAATCATGTTGAGTATTTTTCCTAGAAAATTACCAACAATAGTAATAGGAGAGACTATTAAAGTAATTATTCCTAAATATAAAATTAAAATTGCCAATGGAATAACCACCAAGTTTGACAATAAAAAGTAATTTGGAAACTGATGGAAATAATATAATCCCAAGGGGAAAGTAGCTATTTGTGCTGCTATTGAAACAGCGGTAAGCTCCCAAATTTTATCCAACAGCCACCATTTAGAGTAGAGAAGGTTATAAACCCAAGGTTGAATAACTACAATCCCGATTACGGCAAGGTAAGAAAGTTGAAAACCAACTTCCATTAATAAAAATGGGTTGATAATGAGTAAAAACAAAGCAGAAGCCGCTAAAGTGTTGAAAAAGTTTGCATTGCTTTTGGTTGTTTTGGCAGCAACAATAAAGCTAAACATGGTGGCCGCTCGCATTACTGAAGGCGATAAACCCGTTAAAAGAGCATAAGCCCACAGCAATATGATGATGAGAATTCCTTTAATGTAATTACCATATTTGAGTTTATTAAAAAACTGAAAAGCCTGATTTAGAATCAAAAAGATAATACCAACATGAAGTCCGGAAACTGCCAAAACATGCATAGCTCCAGCACTAGAGTATGCACTTTTTAGCTGAGCGTCAATTTCATTTTTATAACCTAAAATTAAAGCGGAAGCCACATTAAGTTGTTTGTCTTTAACTCCCATTTCTTCTAGTTTACTTATCAGCATTTTTCTGATATTGCTTGCGTAAGCAAAAATGGAGATGTCGTTATTTTTATGGATTATTTTCCAATTGTTACTACGCAAATAAGCTTGTTGGTGAATAAGGTGGTAAGATAAATATCGTTTAAAACTAAATTCATGCGGATTTTTAGGTGCTGGAACATCTTTTAAAATTGGTTCAAAAGAAATGATATCACCTAGTTTTAAACGGTTTGCCAACGTGTCTTTTTGTAGGTAAATAATAGATTTGCCATTGGTATTTTTCCACTCTTCGTTGGTTTTTAAACCGATAATTTCTACTACCGCTTTTACAGAGTTGGCTTTTTCTTCGGTAGGTTCAATAACTTCAGCTATAATAAACCTATTGTCGGAATCATTTAATTGATAAGAAGAATGAGATTGATTGGTTTTGATGGAAGTTAAACTATAGGCTGCTAATATAAAACTACCATAAATAAGTACACCAAAAATCCATCTGAATTGATAATTAGTATTAATTTTTTTGATGGAGAAAAGTATAATATAGCTAACAACAACTCCTAAAAATACATATTGGGGTAGGCTTGAACTTGCCGGAAGGTAGATGGCAAAAATAATTCCTATAATAAAAGGAATTAAAAGACGAACTAATGGGATATAGTTAAGCAATATCTTTTAGTTTTTAGGATCAATTAGCAGTAAGCTTCTTGATTATATTTGGATTAAACTTTTCTTTTTAATTCAAAACTCTGACCTAAATAAACTCTTCTAACTTGTTCGTCTGCTGCTAATTCTTCGGCTGTTCCTGCTTTAAGGATTTTACCTTCAAAAAGTAAATAGGCTCTGTCGGTAATGCTAAGTGTTTCTTGCACGTTGTGGTCGGTAATTAAAATACCTATATTTTTTTGTTTTAATGTAGCTACAATACTTTGGATATCTTCAACAGCAATGGGGTCAACACCTGCAAAAGGTTCATCAAGTAAAATAAAGCTAGGGTCGGAAGCTAAAGCACGAGCAATTTCTGTTCTTCTTTTTTCTCCTCCCGATAAGTTATGCCCTAGGTTTTTACGAACATGTCCTAAACCAAATTCTTCAATAAGCGATTCTAATTTTTCTTTTTGTTGAGCTTTGGTTAAATCCATCATTTCTAAGATGGCACTAATGTTATCTTCAACACTCAGTTTTCTAAAAACAGAAACCTCTTGAGGTAAATAACCAATTCCCATTTGAGCTCTTTTGTACATAGGGAGTTTGGTAATGTTTTTATCATCTAAAAAAATCTCTCCTTCATTTGGTTGAACCAAACCTACAATCATGTAAAATGAAGTGGTTTTTCCGGCTCCATTCGGTCCAAGTAACCCAACAATCTCCCCTTGTTTAACATCTATAGAAACACCCTGAACAACTGTTCTTTTCCCATATTTTTTAATAATATTTTCGGCTCGTAAAATCATTAATAAAAATTAAATTTAGTTGTTTTTGTTTACTATTTTAGAGATAAAAATACTGAATTCGTACAACAAAAGCAGTGGAATTGTTAGTAAAACTTGACTGGTAATATCCGGAGGTGTAATTACAGCCGATAAAATAAGTGTTACCACAATAGCTATTTTTCTGTATTTACGCATTACTTCGGGAGTTAAAATTCCCATTTTAGATAGGAAATAAACCAATAAAGGCAATTCGAAAACCAATCCGCAAGCTAAGGTTAAGGTGGTTACTGTTGAGATAAAAGATTGAATACTAATTTGATTTTCAACCAACTCACTTACTTGGTAGTTGCCTAAAAACTGTACAGAAAGTGGTGAAATAAAATAGTAGCCAAACAAAATTCCCATCATAAATAAGGCAGAACCCGAAAGAATTAAAGCGGTAGCATATTTTCTTTCTTTTTTATGAAGTGCAGGACGAATAAAACGCCAAATTTCAAATAATAAGTAAGGAAAAGCCAATACTATTCCGGCAATGATAGAAGTAATAATGTGGATAGTAAACTGCCCACTCATGGTAAGGTTGATTAAACTAAATTTAATATCGCCTAAACACAAGGCATCACCTTTGCCTATCCATTCTGAGAACCTGCAAAAAAGTTGGTAAGTAAAAAAGTCGGAATTTTTTTGAGCTAAAATAATCTCATCAAAAACAATGTTTTTAAAAACAAAAGCCAACGAGGCAAAAACTAAAATAGCAATACTAGAACGAACTAAGTGCCAACGCAACACTTCAAGATGGTCTAAAAAAGACATTTCTTTTTTTTCGGTATTTTCGTTTTGGTCGCTCATTAATTAAAGGGGTATTTTTCAATAAAATTTTTCGTCTTTTGTAAGCTTGATGTCATTAACAAACTGCTTAATTTGTTGTTCGTCTTCTTTTTTACACACCAATAAAATGTTATCTGCTTCAACCACTATATAGTCTTTTAATCCTTGCAGTACCACTAGTTTGTCTTTAGGAACATTAATAATGTTTCCTTCAGATTCGTATAACATCACATTTTTTCCAACAACAGCATTTTCATGTTCATCATGTGGTAAATGGGTATATATAGAACCCCAAGTTCCTAAGTCTGACCAACCAATATCAGCACTCATTACATATACATTTTTAGATTTTTCCATAATACCGTAATCTATAGAAATGTTTTTGCATTGAGCATAAATAGACGTAATGGCTTTTATCTCTTCGGAAGTATTAAAAGCTGCTTTTTGTTCTTCAAAAAGTTGAGTTATGGTAGGTAAATGGCTTTCAAATGCTTTTTGAATACTTTTTAAACTCCAAACAAACATGCCCGAGTTCCAAGTGAAATCGCCACTTTGAATAAACTCTTTTGCCAATTCTAAGTTTGGTTTTTCGGTAAATGTTTTTACTTTTTTTATTTCATTGCCTTCTTCTTCAATAAACTGAATATAGCCATAACCGGTATCAGGTCGGGTAGGAGTAATGCCTAAGGTCACTAAACAATCGTTGTTTTCGGCATAGTTTAGAGCAATGTTTGCCACTCGTAAAAACTCTTCTTCTTTAAGAATAAGATGATCGGCAGGAGCAACTAAAATAGTTGCACTGGGGTTTTGGATAGCAATTTTATAATTCGCATAAGCAATACAAGGAGCTGTATTTTTTCTGGAAGGCTCGCATAGTACTTGACTCTTATCAATGCCTTTTAGTTGTTCTAAAACTAAAGCTTCATAACTGTCGTTGGTTACAATATAAATGTTCTTTTCAGGGCAAAGTTTTTTTAATCGGTTAAAGGTTTGTTGCAAAAGCGTTTCTCCGGTACCTAGTATATCTAAAAATTGCTTCGGACGAGCAGTTCTGCTCATAGGCCAAAATCGGCTTCCAATGCCGCCAGCCATAATTACACAATAGTTGTTTTTGTTCATTGAAAAATGAATTTAAGATGATTTTTAAAGCTGCTAAATTAGTAATTATTTGTATGCAATACTTAGGAGCTTAAGTGCAACTTTAGGTAAGAGGATAAATGATGAGGTTCAACATCATTTGGGATATATTTTATTAATTTTTTTATTCAACGGTTCGCGTATATGACTTGTGGCGGATTTCGAAGAACGTTCCTTTCCACAGTGACCAAAATTAGCTAAAAGCACTAAGCTCTGTTTTACCACTTTACCCGCCATAAGTTATATACGCTGTTGGGCGTTTGTGCTTTATTTTTCTTTTTTCTGTCCTATATCAATGTAATACAAGTCATAGGTGTGTATTCCAAGAAAATTTCTTTTTTTCTCAATTTTAAACAGGTTCATTACTTCTTGTCCTGTTACGCGTATTTGTCCATGATTGGTCGTTATTTCAATTTCGTTAAATCCTAAGTTGTCATAGGTGATTGGTGTCGCAATACCCGAAGCTGTTACTATTGGCATTGCCTGGTTTTCGCCAAGTTTAATTGTTTTACAATTATTTAAAGTGTCCGTATGCTGTAGTTCAATTCCAGAATTGTCGTAGTTGACATAAGAAAGGTCATGACCACAGACTTTGATTTCTATTGGATTGTCTTTGTTATTACGAAGTTCACCAACGTAAATTGGGTCACATGCTGTCAATGTCCCGAGAACTACTAATGTGGATAAATATCTTTTCATTTTTTGCATGACACCCAACTTGTTTATATATGTAGTTTTATTACATATACATAATCAATTTTGGGTGTATATATGTAGTTTTTGGTTGCTTATATTTTATCAAATGTATAAAAAATAGCTTACAAAATCAGTAAAGTAGCTTTTAAGTTGCTTACACAGAGATTTTTCCGTCTTTCATTACTAACTTTCTATCCGCCATGTTGGCTAACTCTTCGTTGTGGGTTACAATTACAAAGGTTTGGTTGGTTTTAGCTCTTAAATCAAAAAATAGCTGGTGTAACTCTTTAGCAGCAACAGAGTCTAAATTTCCTGAAGGCTCGTCTGCCAATACCACAGCAGGGCTATTAATTAAAGCCCTACAAACCGCTACTCGTTGTTGTTCTCCTCCGGAAAGTTCTGAGGGTTTGTGGTGCATTCTTGCTGTAAGCCCTAATAAATCAAGCAACTCAATGGCTTTTTTTTCAGCTTCGGCTTTGGGAGTGTGGTTAATAAATGCCGGAATACAAACGTTTTCTAAAGCTGTAAATTCTGGTAGTAAATGGTGGAATTGAAAAACAAAACCGATGTGTTTATTTCTAAAAATAGAAAGTTTTTTATCTGAAAGTACAGAGGTATTTTCCTCGTTGATAATTACTTTTCCTTCATCTGCTCTATCTAAAGTTCCCATAAGGTGCAATAAAGTGGACTTTCCTGCCCCGGAAGAGCCCACAATAGAGACTATTTCTCCTTTTTTTATAGATAAATCTACGCCCTTAAGTACCTTTAGGTCGCCATAGCTTTTGTGCAAGTTTTCAATAACTATCATCATTTGTTTTTAGTAATAGTAAAATTCTTCTTGTGTTCTCTTGTTTAGTCTGATAATCCAACCTACTCTAAATCCATAAAGAAAATCGGAGTTAACTTTATTATCGGGCATGCCTGTATCATAGTTGAATTTTCTTAGACTTTTTGTCCACCCTTGAGTAAGATCTACTCCTCCAAAAAAGTTGATAAGCCTGTTTTTACTAAGGTACATATAACCGGCAAAAGCATTTACAGCATATCCAAAAGAAAAACGGTCGTAGCCTTTTTTATGCTCATCAGTTAAGCTATTAATTTTACCTTGAAATTTGATGCTTATTTTATGCTGAAGTGCTCCAACTCCTCCGTAAACAAGAAAACCTGAATTTTTATTAGGAGCTAATACATTAAACAATCTTCCGCCTACCAGAAAAAATGAAGAACCACGTTGGTCAAAAAAAACCTCTGTAGGTTTCCCTTCTGAATTGATTATCATTCCATCGCTATCTTTAAGTTGGTCGAGAATATTGTTTTGTCTAACAGTGGCTCCCCATAAGAAATTACCTTTAATACCGTAATACCAATTTTTTTTAGTTTTAACAGCAAAGCTACCACCTACATTGTTGTTGGCACCAAAACGGTCTGCCATATCAGCACCTGTTAGCTGAACAGCATAAGAAGCTTTAAACAAAGGAATGGTATAAGCAGAATCTGAAACTACAGGTTTTTCGAAAGCCTGCGACCAAAGTAAATTGGACATGAAAAAAACAAGACTGAGGATAAGTAATTTTAGTTTCATTAATACAGAATTTGGTAGTGCAAATTAAAGCAATTTAAAACAAATTAAAATAAAAAGAGGCTGCCCGATGGACAACCTCTTCCTATAACGAATATTAACTAATTTTATTTTAAGAATTTGCTGTTGAATTTCGCATCATTGTTATAGATATTGATGAAATAAATTCCTTTAGCATTTTCATTAAAAGGAACTGTAATAATTCCTTCATTGTTATTGATGTTTAATTTAGTTGAAACTATAACTTGTCCTAATGAATTTAAGATATTTAAGTTGTAAGTTCCTTGAGCAATATTCTCATAAGAAATGTTGATGTTGTTATTGATATTATCAAAATAAGCAACCATTGATTTTCCATTGTTTAAATCATCAATACTACTACATACATCTACTAGAATAGAACCATTGTGAGTATCTGTTCCACATGAGTTAGAAATTACTACTGCAAAGTTGTGGGTTCCTGCAACACCAAAACTTACTAATGGGTTAGCTATTGTTGATGACCCCATAGATGGACTTCCTTGAGGGAATGACCAGTTGTAAGAAGTAGCACCTACTGAACTCGAAGCATCAAACTGAACATTCATGTTTTCACAAATATTACTGTTTGGAGTAAAAGTAACTACAGCAGAAGGAGCTTGGTTTACAGTGATGGTTATTTGGTCAGTATTAGAACAGCTTCCTGTAGTACCTGTAACGGTATAAGTTGTAGTAGCAGTAGGAGTAAAAGCAACTCCATCGGTTACACCGTTATCCCAAGTATAAGAAGAAGCATTACCACTTCCGGTTAAGGTAACAGATTGACCTGCACAAATAGAAGTAGAGGTAGCATTAGCTGTTACAGTTGGAGCAGGGGTTACAGTAATGGTTATCTGATCTGTGTTAGAACAGCTTCCGGTAGTACCTGTAACGGTATAAGTAGTAGTAGTTGAAGGAGTGAAAGCAACTCCATCCGTTACACCATTATCCCAAGTATAAGAAGAAGCATTACCACTTCCGGTTAAGGTAACAGATTGTCCTGCACAAATAGAAGTAGAAGTAGCAGTAGCTGTTACAGTTGGAGCAGGGGTTACAGTAATGGTTATCTGATCTGTGTTAGAACAGCTTCCTGTAGTACCTGTAACGGTATAAGTTGTAGTAACAGTAGGAGTAAAGGCAACTCCATCCGTTACACCATTATCCCAAGTGTAAGCAGAAGCATTACCACTTCCGGTTAAAGTAACAGATTGACCTGCACAAATAGAAGTAGAGGTAGCATTAGCTGTTACAGTTGGAGCCGGATTAACAGTAACGGTTACTTGAGCTGTATTTTGACAACTGTTTGTACCTGTTCCGGTTACAGTGTAAGTTGTGGTAGTTGAAGGAGTAAAAGCAACACCATTAGTTACACCATTATCCCAAGAGTAAGAAGTTGCAGTACCACCTCCCGTTAAAGTTACAGGGTCGCCAGCACAAATGGTAGTAGCCGATGCATTTGCAGTAACTGTAGGAAGCGCTTCAATGGTAATTGTTCCATTGTATGTGTCAGTACCGCAAGCACTTGTAATCTGTAATGAGTAGTTGTGTGTTCCGGCAGCTCCAAAACTAACTGTTTCAAAAGGGTTAGTAGATGAACTCATAGATGGGCTTCCTTGAGAGAAAGACCAGCTGTATGTTGATGCATTGGTTGAACTTGTTCCATCAAATACCACATTTGTTCCTTGACAAATAGTAGTTGATGGCGTTACAGTTACATTAGCAACAGTTGGTAAGTTCATTACATAGATAGTTACAAATCCATTTCCGGTACAACCCCCTGTAGTTCCTGCAACATTATAAGTTGTAGTTGATGTTGGAGAAACAGTAATTGCGTTGGTTGTTTGTCCTCCCGGAGACCACAAATAACTTGTTGCACCAGATGCGGTTAATGTTACAGAAGTTCCTGAGCATATGGTATCAGCTGTTGTAGCTATGCTAACATTTGGAGAAGGGTTGACAGTTATGGTTACAGAATCAATTCTATATCTGCTACATCCTCCACCAACAACTTCTAGATAAGTAGTATATGTTCCTGCAGAGCTATACAATACACTATCAATTGCATTGTTTGAATTAGCGGGGTTCATTCCGGGAAATGACCATAATAATGTATCTTGACCTGTAGAACCTGTAGCATCATATTGCACCATTTCTCCTTCACATATAGTAGTTGGAGTAGCAGTTAAAGAAATAGCAGTGGTGTCATTAGTTAACCAAGGGAAGAAATAATGAGTTACACTTAATCCCCAGCCACCTGTACCATTATAAGCATTCCATGTATTGTCATTCCATTGCTCCCAAGCAGTATTTGGGGCGGATTGTGCATCTGCATTAGTCACAACGGCAATGGTGTCACCTACTGCCATGTTTAAGTTAGCAAAACGTACTCCTACAAACACTTCTCCCGAAGCAGGAATAGGAACAGCATTGTCAAACTCAATGAAAGGAATACCGGGAGTATTTGCCATAACATAAGACATAGGCAATGTTTTTGTACCTAATAAAGCACCAACTGTTCCACCTGTTCCATCATATACATTTACATCAATAGTCTTAGTTGGTGTATTGGTAGAAGCTCTTGCAAACCATATATAAGTACCTATTAAATAATTGAAACCACTTGTTTGAGTAGCATTATAATAATTTAACTTAGCTCTATCGCCATAGTTGTTTGTTCCTGCAACATATCCATTTCCTGCACCAGCACTATATAATGTTGGTGTCCATCCAAAATGAAAAGGACTACCGGTAGTATCCATATCTATAATTTCGCATGTTCCCGGTTGAACAACATTGATGTAGTTGGTTTTGGTTTCAGTATCATTACCGTTTGCATTGGTAACTGTTAAAGAAACTTCATACAAACCAATATTATTATAAGTAACCGTATGTGGACCCTGAGTATTTGCTGTAGCTGGTACAACACCTCCTAAGCTTTGGTTGTCAAAATTCCATGACCAAGTGGTAGGAGCAAATGTTGACTGATCTGTAAAAGTAACAGAACTACCTGCATAAACTGTGGTTACATTGGCTGTAAATTCAGCAACAGGAGGATTACTTAAGCTGGCAGAAACACATTGTAGAGCTTGAAAAGCATTTATTCTCCCTGCTCCAAGTCGTCCAATATAGCTAGGGTTGGCACCATCAATATTATCAGCAGAAGAATACATACAATTAATTAATGCTGTATTTGGCATGGTTGGATTTAAAGATTTCATTAAACCTAAAAGTCCTGAAACCATTGGAGAAGCCATAGATGTGCCACTCATATAAGAGTAGCTATTGTTTGGTATAGTACTCGCAATATTACTACCCGGTGCGGTAATGTCAACAGAATTACCGTAATTAGAAAAACTTGATTTCACATCATTTGTTGTAGAAGAAGCTACAGAAATTACATTGTTATAATTAGAAGGGTAATGAGGAGTATTATCATTATTCACATTGTCGTTTCCTGCTGCAGCAACAACTATAGAACCATTATTCCAAGCAAAATTAACTATGTTTTGTCCTGTGGTTGAGTAGCCTGTGCCTCCCCAAGAGCAATTAATAATATCAGCACCACTAACTGCGGCATAATAAATTCCATCATATCCATTAGTTACGGAGTTAGATCCAGCATTATTTCTTGTTGCTTTAACAGCCATAATACTAATACCAAAACCAATAGAAGAAACTCCAATGGTATTGTCTGTTTCTGCACCTGTAGTTCCGGCAACGTGTGTCCCGTGACTAAAAGCAGTAGTTGGTGGGTTTGGATTATTATCATTATCTCCAACATCATAACCGTTTACATCATCAACATATCCATTTCCATCATCATCAATACCATTATTAGGTATTTCACCCGGGTTAGTCCAGATTTGATTAGTTAAATCTGGATGAGTAATCTGTATTGCATTATCAACTGTAGCAACCACTATGTTGGCATTACCTGTACTAATGTTCCAGGCTTGTTCTGCTTGAATTTGAAATAAACCCCACATATTGGTAGTGTTGTGATATTGGTCGTTTGGAGAATAAGAAGTTTTATATAAAGGTACTTTTTCAGCATAATCAACAGCACCCGAAGCTTCTAATTCATTAATAAAAGCTTCTACGTTTTCTATATCATCAAAATCAATTAAATAAGTGTTTAACAAATCTTGAGAGGAATATGCTTTTGGAAATGGTCTTGAAAGTCTTTTAATAGTATGATTTACAAAAACATTTCTTAAAAAAGGCATAGATGATAATTTAATATTTTCATCATTAAATGTTTCAACATTGCCACTCTTAGAAGCTTGTTTTACAATAAAATTTTCTTCAGAATTTTTTATTTTAAACCAAATTTTACCGTCTTGATAATCTTCATAAACTTTTTGAGAATATCCGATACTTACAGTAAATGCTAACAGAAGTGTTAAAATACTTTTAAATAATAAATTTGTTTTCATAGTAGTTGAGTTTGATATTAAAATTTCGACCTAAAAGTAAGTATTTTTTGCGGAAAATACTTAGTCCTATGGCCAATTGACTTATCAACAATTGTTAATAAAACAAGCTCAATACTAATGTTTTAAAAGAGGAAGAAATGGGAGTAAATTAATGTTATGGAAGAAACAAAATGTATCCGGAATTAATACCTGACTGAAATTGATGGGAAAGTTGTTGGTTATTTTTGTAAACAGAAATAGTACTATTTTGTACAAAATCTTTTGCATCAGCAACATAAATTTCTTGAGTAATTGGGTGTATACCTAAGCTATAAAAAACCTCCCCATTATTGGAAACCCAATTTGATGTTGGTAAGGATGTATCATTAATATTCATTTTAAAAATATGATTATTAATGAAGTATAAGTTTTCTTTTGAGTTATCAATTATTAAATCTGACGGAGAGTGATTAATATTGCCAAATACCAAAGTTTGTTCAATAGTTCTTAAGGTTGGATTAAACTTTATCAATTGAGCATTAGCTTCATTAAAACCACCGTCACATAGTATCCAAATGTTATTATTTTTATCTAATACTAAGCTATTTGGTTGAATTCCTACCGAGATATTAGCTATAATTTGATGGTTAGTTGTATTAATGAGTATTAATTTGTTGTTACTCATGTCACAAACATAAGCAGTATCGTTATAAATAAGCATTTCCTCTGTCCAATTAGAGTTGGTTGTAATACTTCCAGAAATGGTATTGTTTATTAAGTTTACAATGTTAATTTTATTAGAAAAGAGATTGCTTACATAAGCCGTTGATAAATTTATAGGCAGAAAATACCTAGGAGAATCAAAACCCGTAATGGTAGCTATTGAAGTAAAATCAGCTTTGTCAATTATTTCAATTTTATTAGAATTATTTACTACCACCGCTATTTTTTCATTGAAATAATAAGCAGATTGAGCTACATCGCCTAATGGATAATTATTGGCTTGTTGAAAAATACCGTGATGTACATTTCTGTTGGTGGAATTGTATAGTGTTAAAGTTGCGTTTCCAAAACCAAAGTTTCCTTCATTAACTATAATTACATCATTTTGAATAGAAGGGAAAATGGCATTTTCCTCACAGTTTTTACATTGTGGACCAAATTTTTCTTTTTTACAAGAAGAAAAAGTGAACATTAATAATGTTAAGCCAACTACAATATTTAAGGTGAATTTGCTCATAATTTAAAAGCTAAGGTTAGCATGTAGTTTCTTAATGGCATTGGTCTCCAAGCAATAGATTGGTAGGTTTGATTAAAAAGATTATTTACCTGGAAACGTAAATTAAAAGAGGTAGTTTTTAGTTTAATATCTTGAGAAAGAGAAATGTTAGAAATATAATTTGCCGGTAAGTACCAATTGTTATCCGTACTGATATATCTTAATCCGGTGTAATAATAACCGTAACTTAAGGAAGTGTTTTTATAGGTTAATTTTGCGTTTGCATTAAATTGATGTTGAGGTACATAAATTAACTGTTTGTAAAGTGCATCATCAGTATTTTTAGGTAAATCAATGTTTTTAGAAATAGTGTAAGCATAATTCCCTCTAATGCTTAAATCAACTTTATTGAGCTTGTATTTGATGGTTAGCGTGCTTTCAAAACCTTTATTTTCTACTTTCTTTAGATTGGTAGGACTCCAAATATTTCCTGCACTGGGCTGCCATAAAATCCAGTTAGAAACATGAGCAAAAAAGAAAGTGTTTTCTGTGGCAATGGTTGTCTTTCCGAAAGCTTTATGGTATTTTATTCCTGCTTCACTCATTTTCGCTTCTTCGGGTTTTAAATCGGAATTTCCACCGGGTGTCCAATATAAATCATTAAAAGTTGGATAATTGTGGTTTATTCCCGCAGCAACTTTTAATGTTACATCTTCCAATTTAGGAAGTTGATAACCTAATGAAATACTTGGAGCTAAAGGTTTGAAGTAATCATCAACAACAGTCATTCTATTAAAGACAGTCCAATTTAAGCGTTTTAAATTTCCGGAAAAACCTGTTAGCCAACTATTGTTGAATCTTTTGTGCTCGCTATTATAACCATCTGCTTTAGCTTGTTCATGTCTTATATTAATTTTATTCAAAAAAGTAATTTTATCGTTTATAAAATAATTGATATCAGCATGGTTATCAATTAATAGGCTGTTGTTTTTTGAGTTGATATCAATAAGTTTATTGTTGTAAGTTAACTTATCGTGAATAAGAGCTGAACTTATTTTATAAGAGATTTTGTTTTTAAAACCAGTGGTATTGATTAACAAACGAAAAGATTCATCTTGTTGGGTTTCATCATTTTTTTCTACCAACATGGTTGAGGGTAAGTTTCTATCGCTATTGAAATACCAAAACCTCATGCCAATGGTTTGGTTTTTTATTTTTTTATAAATGGCTTGTTGAAATCCGTATTGTTTTAAGGCTGCGTTTTGAAGTCTTTCTTCAGGATTTTCTTTTTTGGCAAAGTTGTAATACACTAAGTCGTTCTCTGCTTCAGAGTGTAAAATTCTTGTTTCGTAAAACCATTTTTTAGTTCCTAAATACGCAACTTTTCCACTGTGAATTTGTTTGTTAAAACTGCCTATGGAATAGTTGTAGTTCAATTTTGCCGATTTTGTTGAATCATTAAAATTGGGCAAAGAATTTTGCAGGTTTACACTACCTCCTAATGCACCATTTCCGTCAATTAGTCCACTTGCACCGTAATGGAGCTCTACTTTATCAAAAAATGGAGTAGGGTACAAAGAAAAATCTATTTGCCCGTTCATGGGGGAATTTAAAGAAATGCCATTCCACAATACACGTGTATGGCCTGCACCTGTACCTCTAAAAGATACGGAGGCTAAAGAACCTGAACCATAGGATTTAATAAAAACGGTAGAATTTTCTTGTAACAGTTGGGCTAAATTTTCAACAGATTTGGTGGTAACAGCATCTAAGTTGGTTGTTTTGTAAGTGGCGGATACTGCTAATTCTTCAATAACAAAAGGTTCAAATTTAATAGTGTCATTCAGTAATTGTCCAAAGGTATTTTGAACAATAAACAGGGTAAATATGACGCTTATTAATTTCATTTATATAGCTGGCAGATGTGTTATAGTTTTATTATCTTATGTGTTGATACTTGTTTGTTGGCAATAATTTTTAAAAAATAAATTCCTTTTTTTAAGTTAGTTGTATTAATAGTATTGTTGTTTGGTGATGTTGTCTCTTTAAAAAGTGTTTTACCATTCATGTCAATAATAGCATAGCTATAATCAGTGTTGATGTTTAACTCTAAGGTTAAATTAGTTGAAAATGGATTGGGATAAATTTGGTTGACTATTGGTTCATTTTCATTAATGTTGGTTGGTTGGTGATGAATGATACCAACAGCATCTAAATCAAAACCACCGGTAGGAAATGGAGTAGGGAAAGGGTCGTTAATAATATTATTTTCATCATCATAAGTGCCATAAGTTGGATTAATACTTCCGACTACATCAATAATTTTAACGTGAGTAATATTATTGACGTCCAACCCCGGAGTTCCATCAACATCGTCTAAATTAAAAGGAGTTCCGTATTGAGCTCGGTATTTTCCAGCCAAGTTATGAATATAAGTAGCATCCATATTGGCATTATTATCAAGTTGGGTAGTGTCTTGAGTTAGCGAATGAGCAGGAAATCTAAAAAAGTTGACACCATCTGAACTTACTTCAACAAAAGCAAGTTCTAAAAACTGTCCGTCAAATGAGTTTTCGAAAATAGCAAAATCTGCTCCGGAGCCATTTTTAATGGGAGCTGTAAAAGTTAAAACAGCACTGCCTCCATCACCAAGACTAACAACTCCTCCTGTTCCTGATTTTCCTAAAACATCAGTTATTGTTCCGGCTGTGGTTTTTCCCAAAGAAGTATCAACTATATTCTGCCATCCTCTTTCAATGGTGGCATTGGTGGCCCAAGCTACAAAAACAGATGAGTCTTTATGAATGGCAGTTGTTCCTACTTGACCAACAGCTGGTGCATAAGGTCCTTGGGCAATTATTTTGTTATTAAAAAATAATAGATTGATTATAAGTATTATGTATAGATAAAATTTCATAGTTTTAATTTTTTGGAATTAAGTCAATAAACCAAAAGCCATTTGTTTGATTATTAGAAGGTAAAGAGCAATCACTTGTTGTTTTTATGTTTAAAGGTTTATACACTATTTCTTTTTTAAGAAAAGAAATCTCATTTTTAAAAATAGGTCCGTCATAACAAAAAGTATGGTATTCGCCATTTTCGCCACAAGGATCAACATGAGATGGAAGTTGTTGGAGAAAAGAAGCATCTATTTCTTTGCCTATCCATTCTTGTTTTAAAAATCCATCATTAACACAACATAAAATGGTTTTAAATTTTTTAGAAATAAAATCATCAATCAAATCAGTGGTATTCGTATTCCATAAAGGGAAAACGGCTTTCATACCTATTTGAGCTAAATTGTTTTCTCTGTAGATTCTTAAATCTTCAAGAAAAATATCTCCAAAAATAACGTGTTCAATACCTTCTACTTTAGCTTTTTGTAAGGTAATAGTCATTTGCTGCTCGTAAGCTTCGTTAGATGCAGTTGTAAGCCCCACTTTTAACACAGGAATTCCTATTGCTTCTACTTGCTTATCCAATAATTCTTCACGAACTCCATGCATAGAAATTCTTTTTACATCTTGATTGATAGTAGTTAAAAGATATTTTACATCAAACTGTTTTTCTGCTAACACTTTGTGTAAACAATAGGCAGAATCTTTGCCTCCGCTCCAACAAAATATGGCTTTTGGAATTGACATTAATTGTTTAGTTTTTGATTACTTTTTTAATTGCAGTTTGATTTTCGGTAGTATATTTTACAAAATAAATTCCGTTAGCAAAAGCACTTAAATTAATGGTATAATTTCTATCGTTAAGATTGTTTTTAACCAAAATGGTTTTACCTGTAATATCTATTAATGCTATTGAATTTAGATTAATACTACTAGTAATAGTTAAAAAACTAGTTGTAGGATTCGGATAAAAATTAACGTTATTAGTTTCTGATAATTCATTAATATTAACAGTTTGGTCATTAAAATTATCCATACAGAAAAAAGCAGGTGTATTCATTCCCCATTGTCCGGTATCAGAAGAGTTTAATAAAAAGGTTAAACTATCCACATTACCTAAAGAAGTTAAGTCAACCCATTGCCATTGTTTAACAATATAGTCTTGGTTGTTGTCAACAAATCGATAATCTGCCAAGTAAAAATTAACACTATCAGTAGTGATATTACCATTGGTGTAGCCTTTTATAGTTAATAAAAACCAATCGGGATCATTGCCTGTAGCACCTCCAAATTGTTTGGCAAAAGCATCTCCATCTCTCATACTGTTGGCAGCATAAGTGCTATTGGTAACAAACACACCTGTTACCGTATTATTTTGAGCAAGCCCGGAAAGTTGAATAACAGCATTATTTTGGGCAACAATATAGTTATCAGAGTTGTTGTAGCCACTAGCTGCTTTAGAGGCATATAAGTTGCCAAAACCAGAGGTAACACTATCGGTTACATTTGAATATGCAAAACCTTGCGTCCAATATCCGGGAGCTCCCCATGCAGTGTCATAAACATTAGGGAAAACAGCTGTTCCGCTAGTAAATGTACTGTAAAAAGTACCATTTATGTGCGTTCCACTGTAGTCTGAGCCATTCCAATAACTGTTAATAGGTAAGTTTAGATTTTCGAAATCTGAAACTGTTTGAGCGTTGATGTAAGTTGCGGATAACATCAATCCGAGGAAAGCTGAGCTTGCCAATTTCATTTTTTTTCTCATCATCTTTTTTTGTTTTAATGAGGTTAATAAATAATTTAACTCAAGCCAATCAAATACATAAATGCAGTAGTTGGTTAACTTGTTTTGAAAAAAAATAAAGTGAAGAGAAATTTTTGTTAGAAATATTCTTCGCCTTTATTCCCGAAAGCATTTTGAAGTGAAGCACTTCTGTTAGTGGCAGGTCTCCTGACTTTCTCCTTATTTTTACGCCTTCCCGATGGTTAATCAGTGGCAAAATGTAAAAACTTACAGAGTTTACAGTTGCGGGTACAGTTCAGGTTTTTCACCTGATTCCCTATTAATTCCAGACTTTAAATCTGAAAACCAATAACGCAGCAAATGTATAACAAAATTTTAAAATGCAAAATTTTAAAATGAAATGTTTATGAACAAGATAGAAACTATCTATATATTTTGAGCAGTAATCCATGCAGTAGTCCATGCTGCTTGGAAATTAAAACCTCCGGTAAGGGCATCAATATCTAGCACTTCTCCCGAAAAAAATAAGTTGGGGTGTAGTTTACTTTCCATGGTTTTAAAGTTAACTTCATTAAGTTTTATGCCTCCGCAGGTAACAAATTCTTGCTTAAAGGTAGTTTTTCCTTCAGAAAAATATTCATCGGCAGCTAAGATGTTGGTTAAAAGTTGAAGTTGTTTTTTAGAAACATCTCCCCAATTGAGGTGTTCATCAATAGTAGCTTTCTGCAAAAAATATAAGGTTAATTTTTTAGGGAAATCAAACGGAAAAGCATTGCTTACTTTTTTGGTAGCAACCGTAGTTTTAAAGCCAGTTAATTGTGCTGTAATTTGTTCTGCGGATAAGTTGGGTAACCAATTAACAAAATAGGTAAAGTTATAGTTCTTTTCTTGCAGGAAACGAGCTGCCCAAGCACTTAGTTTTAATACTGCCGGACCACTCATTCCCCAGTGGGTAATTAATAACGGACCTTCTTCTTTGTAGTTACTTTCTTTAATTTTTATAGCTACATGGTTTACACTAATTCCCTGAAGTTCGCAAATGGGGTGTTGAGGTAAATTAAATGTAAAAAGAGATGGAATTGGTGGTTGAATGGTATGTCCTAAATCGGTTAAGAACTGATATTGCTCTGCTTTGTTAAAACCTCCTGCGGTTACCACAATTTTTTCAGCTGTAAATTCTCCGTTGTTGGTAGTTAGTTCAAAACCATTAGTTAAGGGCAAAATTTTTTCTACTTTAGTTTCAGTAATTATGGCTATTTTATGTTTTTTAGCAAGGTGTAAAAAGCAATTCACTATGGTTTCGGAAGTGTTGGAAACAGGAAACATTCTTCCGTCACTTTCAGTTGTTAGTTCAATATTTTTTGATGCAAACCATTCAATAGTATTGAGTGGTTGAAACTGATAAAAAGCACCTAACAATTCTTTTCCTCCTCTAGGGTAATAGTTACTAAGTTCTTTAGGCTCAAAACAAGCATGAGTAACATTACATCTTCCACCACCAGAAATTTTTACTTTTTTTAATAAGTGAGAAGTTTTTTCCAAAATAGCAACAGATAGGTGGGGATGAAGTTCTGCAATATTGATAGCAGCAAAAAAACCGGCAGCACCACCTCCAATTATTATTACGTTAACATGTTGCTTACTCATAAAAGTGATTGAAAATGGTTTTTATAAGATAAAATTACCTCTTTATTTATAACAGCGTGTTGTTTTATTCTTCCTAAGCAGTTAACTTTTGTATGGGACAAAATAAATTCTTCGCTATCCGTATTTTCCTCACCATTAAAAATAATTCCTTTTATGTTGATATTTCGAGCTTGTAAGCTTTCTATGCTCAACAAGGTATGGTTAATGCTTCCTAAATAGTTTTGAGAAACTAAAATTACTTCAGCATTCAATTTTTTGATTAAATCAATAATTAAATCCTTGTCATTTAAGGGGACCATTAATCCTCCGGCACCTTCAATTATTAGGTTGTTGTTGGTTGTAGGCGGTTTAATTTCGTTTAAATTTATTTCAATCCCATCCATTTTAGCAGCAGCATGTGGCGACATTGGCTGAGTTAAACAATAGGCTTCTTTATGAAAAACAGATTTCTTGTTGCTAACTAGTTTTTTTACCTTATTAGTATCCGAATTTTCTATATCTCCCGCTTGTACTGGTTTCCAATAATCGGCTTCTAAGGCTTCGGTTAAAATAGCTGAAACGATTGTTTTGCCTATGTTGGTTCCTATCCCTGTTATAAAATAATTCATTAATTATATTTTTAATGTATTTACTAAATTATCAACTTCTTTTTTTGAATTAAAACTATGCAAACAAATTCTCAAACGTTCTTGTCCCTTAGGAACTGTTGGAGAAAGTATTGGTCTTACATCGAAACCATTTTGTTGTAGTTTATCTGCCATTGCTTTAACTTCGTTATTACCGGGAACAACAATACATTGTATAGGACTATCTGAATAGATAATTTGAGATTTGAAATTTGAGATTTGAGATTTAAAGTTAGTTATGAGTTCTTTTAATTGGTCAATTCTTGATAAATTTTGAAGCAAAAACTCATGAGCATTTTTTATGGTAATAATGTTATGAAGCGGTAAAGCTGTAGTATAAATAAAAGCTCGGGAGAAGTTAATTAAATAATCTCGTAACTCATTACTACCTAAAATTGCTGCACCATGTACACCAAAAGCTTTTCCGAAAGTTACAATTCGAGCAAAAATGTCATTTTCTAAGCCTAACTCACTCACTAATCCTTTTCCATTACCAAAAATACCTACAGCATGTGCTTCATCTACAATCAGTGCAGCGTTGTATTTTTTACAAATAGCAACTATTTCGGTGAGTGGGGCATGGTCACCATCCATAGAATAAACAGATTCAACTACCACATATATCAATCCTTTAGCGTTGCTTAGTTTTTGTTCTAATACAGCTAAGTTATTATGAGTAAAAGAGAAATGAGTTGCATTACTAAGCCTAATTCCATCTCTTATGGAGGCGTGGATAAATTCATCATAAATAATAGTATCGTTTCTTTGTGGTAGACATTGAAAGAGTCCAATATTAGCATTATAGCCCGAATTGAAAATTAGAGCAATAGAAGTGTTATAAAAGTTGGCTAAAAAAACTTCTGTTTCTTCGGTTAATTCATAATTTCCGGAAATTAATCGTGAACCTGTTGCTCCATAATTTAAGAGTTTAGGTGTGTTATTGTTTATATGGTGAATTACTGCTTCTTTAGCAAAACCTAAATAATCATTAGAGCAAAAATCAATTAAATTTTTATTATGCTGAAGTGTTCTAAAAGCATTGTAGGATATACTTTTACTAATCCGTTCGTTTATAAATTTATTGTGGTCGAGCATTTTTTTGTTTACTGATAGTGTTATCAATTTTACATGGCTAAAGTAAGATTTTTAGTGTAAGCTTAATAATAAATGATAAGTGGATTTTACACATTTCAGATTAAGTAATTATACTTAAACAAATAGGAATAATTTAAGTGATAAGCCGTAAAAAACAAATCCACTTGAGTAGTAACTTTATGACAACAATTATTGATAAAAAATTAAATGATAGAACAAGCTAACTTTTCGCTTCAAAAAGTAATTAACAAATTATTAGAAATTACCACTAAAGAAAAAGACATTGATACTTTTTTGACAAAATCTTTAGATATTATTGTTGATGAAATAGAATTATTAGGTTTTTTGAATAAAGGAATAATATTTCTGAAAAGAAATAATGAGTTTATGAAAGTTATTGCTCATAAAAATATAGATGAAGCAGTACTTCAGGAATGTGGAAATATTAGAAAAAAAGATTGTGTATGTGGAAAAGCCTTATGTTCAATTACGCATCAATTTAAAAAAGATGTTGAAAAAATTCAAGATAATAAGGTAATACTTACGGAAAAAAATATATGTTCTTTTCCTATTAATTATAAAGATAATTGTTATGGTGTTTTAACACTTTATTTAAAAGATGAATTATATTATTATGAAACTACAGTAAATGAAATTACCTCTATATGTAATACTATAGGATTAGTTATTCATGAAAAAAGAATGCAACGATATGCAGATTTTGTGAAAAATAAACTAGATGTAAGTTATGGAGATCAGTATTTTAAACATCTTGCTAATTTTTTTATAGAAGAGTTTAAAATGAAGTATTGTTTTATTGGGACTTATGGTAATAGTTTAGAACAAATTAGCTCCATTGTATTTATGGATAATCATAAACAATTAGATAATATTATTTGTGACATAGAAAATTCTCCAAGTGGAGTTTTATTAAGAGACCATTTTTCTATGTTTCCAAAGAATGTTCAAACTATTTTTCCGGATGATATTGAATTAAAAAAATATGATATTCAAAGTTATGTTGGAATATTATTACATAATGAGAATAAAATTCCTGTTGGAGCTATAGTATTAATGCATGATAGAACTATAGATGAAGAAGAACAAGAGGACATGAAACAAGTACTTTCTATTTTTACACCTAGGTTGAGAGGAGAGTGTGAAAGAAAATTATATGAAAATAATTTATTTATAGAACAAGAAAAGTATAAAAATATAATTGAAGAATTGCAAGATGTTTTTATTAGAACAAAAATTACGGATGATGGTAATGAAATAATTGAAGCATCACCCTCTGCGTTTAAGTTTTCAGGATATAAACCTGAAGATTTAATAGGGAAGTCACCAGAAGTCTTTTATTTTGATTTGAATCAAAGGAAAGAATTTTATCAAAAACTTTTTGAAGAGAAGGTGGTTCATAATTTTCCTTTAACATTTTTGAAGAAAAACCAAGATTTAATTCATGCTAAAGTAAATGCTCAATTAATATCTGATAAAAATGGTGTTCCAACAGAAATTAGGTTGTTTGGTAGGGATATTACAGAATCTATTAATGAAGAAATAAGAAAAGAAATAGCTTATGTTGTAGCCAAAAAATCGCAACGAAGAACAATTGATATAAATACTATATCTGAGTATTTATATAAAATGCTAGGGAGAGTTACTAATGTATCTAATTTTTACATTTCATTTTTTGATGAAGTAGAAAAAACTATATTTTTTCCGGTTCATGCTGATGGAGAAAATAATAAGATTGAATTTGAGGTAGAAAAAGAATTTAATTTTAATGGTTTTTTTGAACATATTATTTCATGTAAATCATCTATAATTCAAAATGAAGGCGAGTTACATGAATTAATATCAAGAAATAGATTAAAAGTTCATAGAACTGTACCAAAATCATTAGTCTCCTTCCCTATAAGAAATGAAGGAAAAGTAGTAGGAGCTTTAACGGTTATGTCTTACACCACCTCAAAAACAATTTGCAATAGTGATTTGGAATTGCTTGAGTTTGTTTCTACTCAATTATCAATGATAGTGGAAAGAGAGCAATGGCAAAAAAGTTTAGTGGAGAAAGAAAAATACTTTAGAACCTTAGTAGAAAGTTCTCATGAAGTTATTGGAATTGTTGATGTTAATGGTATAATGCAATATATATCTGAATCGGTTAAAAGTATTTTAGGATATAATTCTTATGAAATGATAGGAAAGTCTTTTGTTGATTTTGTTCCAGAGTATTATATTCAACAGGTTAAACAAAATTTTTATAAAACAACTCATCGGATAAGAAATAATAATTCTGATACGGTAAAAGTTATAAATAAAGATGGTGAAACACGAATTATAAATTTTACTTTAAATAATCAACTAACAAACAATGTTGTACAGGGGATTGTTTTTAATGCTCAAGATATAACTGAAAAACATTATGCTCAAAAAAAGTTGGAGGCATCTAAGGCTAAATTAGTAGAACAAGAGAAAAATTACAGAAATATATTTAATAACTCTAATGATGGAATTGTGCTATTTGATGAAAATTTTAAGATAATAGATGTTAATAAAAGAATGACAGCTATATCTGGATTTACTAAATCTGAATTACTTGAAAGTTCAATTTTAGAAACACTACAATATAACGAAAATAATGAAACAATTACAGAAATTAGAAAGTTAGATGGTATTAATAAAAAAAGTGTTATAGTAGAAAAAATTATCCCTCACAAGGAAAATAAAATATTTTATTGTAAAGTATTTATTAAAAAAATACTTGAAAGTGAAAATGAACAAGGATACTTTATTGCTTTTATAACTGATATAACGAAAAGTAATGAGGCCATACAAAAAGCTATTGATTTAGAAAATGCATTGCACTATACAACAAATGTTATTTATGTTGATTTGGCAGGTAAAATAATGAATGTGAGTGAAAATGTTTCTAAAAAATCAGGATACTCTAAAAAAGAATTAATAGATGCTAGTACCAAAATTTTTAATTCTAATTTCCATCCTAAAGAGTTTTTTACAGAAATGTGGAACACTATTTTAAAAGGAGATGTATGGAGTGGTGAAGTAAGAAATAAAAGAAAAGATGGTACTATTTACTGGATATATTCTACAATAATTCCTATTAGAGATATTTATAATAAAGTATCTTATTTTATTAATGTACAGCAAGATATTACAGAGGTTAAACAAGTAAAGTTAAATAGAATTAGAGATGTAATAGATGCCCAAGAAAAAGAAAAAGAAAATTTTGCGAAAGAATTACATGATGGCTTAGGACAAATATTATTAGCATCTAAAATGAATTTAAGTTCATTGCAAGAAGACATGGAAAAATTAGATGAACCAATTTTAGATGTGTACAATAATTCCATGAAATTGTTGACAGCATCTATTCAAGAAGCAAGAAATGTTTCTCATGGATTAATGACAAGAGTTTTAGCCCAGTTTGGGTTAGCTCAAGCAATAGATGATGCTATTAATAATGTTAATATGCTTGATAAGTCCTTAGTTTTTACTTTTAAACACAATATAGAAGGGGTAAGGTTTGAAGGAGAACAAGAAAAAGCTCTATATAGAGTAATTCAGGAATTAATTACTAATATTTTAAAACACTCAAAAGCTAATAAAGCTTCAATAAACTTAAATTTAGATAATAACCTATTGCATATTGAAGTGAAAGACAATGGAGTAGGTTTATTTAAAAATCTTAAAAACAATGGTAGTAAGGGTATAGGACTAAAAAATATTGAAACAAGACTCGATTATCTTTCTGGAACTTTTAAGATAAATGAAAAAGTTAAAAATGGCACAGAAGTTAGCATTATTGTTCCGGTTAGTTTTTTTGATAAATAGATTGGGGTTTGAAGTTTTAAACATGAACTAATAACAGATAAACAAAATAAAAATATATAAAAATGATAAACATATTAATAGTAGACGACCATCAAATAATTAGAAATGGAATAAAATTAATGCTTAGAACTGTTCCCGAATTTAATGTTATTGCTGAAGCTGAAAATGGATTAGAAGCTGTTGAGTACGTAGAAAATAATGCCGAAAATATTGATGTTATTCTTATGGATATTAGTATGCCTAAGCTAAATGGAATTGGAGCTACTAAATTAATAAAAGAAAAATTTCCTGAGTTAAAAATAATAGCCCTCACTATGCATTTGGAAGAAAGCTATATTAAAGATATGATAAAGTCAGGAGCATCTGGTTATATGCTTAAAGAGAGTGATAAAAATATTGTAGCAAAAGCAATAAATTTAGTTGCTCAAGGAGGAAACTATATTGATAAAGAAGCAGAAAATTTTTTTAAGCACTAAGACTTTAATGCTTTTCTGATTTCTTTAGCTTTTTCGGCAGCTTGTTTATTTTTTTCAATAATATGTCCCGGACGACTCCATTTTACTTTTTCTTCAGAAGTAGGTAATGGAGTATCTTTTCTTATTTTAACTTTTCCGGTATTGTCTTTTTTCTTTTCTGAAGGTGTTAACCCTAAAAGATTAAACAATTGCATATCTTCATTATCTCCCGGATTTGGAGTAGTAAGCAATTTATCTCCTGCAAAAATAGAACTTGCTCCAGCCATAAAACATAATGCCTGACCTTCTTTACTCATTTGCATTCTTCCTGCAGATAGTCTTACCGTACTTTTTGGGAAAACAATTCTTGTGGTAGCTATCATTCTAACAACATCCCAAATAGGAACAATTTCTTGTTCTTCTAAAGGAGTTCCTTCAACAGGAACCAATGCATTTATCGGAATAGACTCAGGAGCTTCACTTAGTTTTTGTAGCCCCATTAACATACCAATTCTATCATCAACCGTTTCTCCCATACCTATAATTCCGCCCGAACAAACTTTTAAGGCACTTTTTCTAACATTTTCTAAGGTTTCAATTCTATCGTTAAACCCTCTTGTAGAAATTACTTCTTTATAATATTCCTCAGAAGTATCTATGTTATGATTGTAATAATGTAAACCTGCCTCAGCTAACCTGCTAGCCTGACTTTCCGTTACCATTCCTAAAGTACAGCAAACCTCCATATTCATAGCGCTTAAGCCTTTTACCATTTTTATTACTTGATCAAAATCTTTTCCATCTTGAACGTTTCTCCAAGCAGCTCCCATACAAACTCTGGATGAACCTGTAGCTTTTGCAGCCTCTGCCTTAGCCAATACTTCATCTAATGGCATTAAATCATTTTTTTCTATGTTGGTATGGTATCTTGCTGCTTGCGGACAATAACCACAATCTTCCGGACAACCACCTGTTTTTATAGAAATAAGTTTACTTACTTGAATTTTTAACGGATCGTGATATTGACGATGCACGGTGGCTGCCTCATATATTAACTCCATTAAAGGTTGGTTGTATATTGCTAAAATTTCTTCTTTTGTCCAGTGTTTATTATTGTCCATATTTATTGTTTTGTGAGGGAGCAAAGATAATAGAAAAATAGTTGAATTGATAAATCCTAAACTTTTAACTTTACCAACTTTATAAATTTTCTACTTATGAGAATAGATATCATTACCGTTTTACCTGAATTATTAGAAAGTCCATTTAATGCTTCTATATTAAAAAGAGCTCAAGAAAAAGGCTTGGTAGAGGTTGTTGTACATAATTTAAGAGACTATTCGACTAATAAACAAAAAAGTGTTGATGATTATGCTTTTGGTGGTGGAGCAGGAATGGTGTTACAAATTCAGCCTATTGCAGATTGTATAGAAAAATTAACAGTTGAAAGAACATATGATGAAATAATCTACATGACACCTGATGGTGAGACATTTAATCAGAAAATAGCCAATCAACTTTCTCTATATAAAAATATTATCATTCTTGCAGGACATTACAAAGGGATAGATGAAAGATTAAGAGATCTTTATATTACCAAAGAAATTTCTGTTGGAGATTATGTGCTAACAGGTGGAGAATTACCTGCAGCAATGGTGTGTGATGCCATTATTCGATTAATTCCGGGAGTTATTAGTGATGAAACATCTGCATTAACAGATTCTTTTCAAGATGGTCTGTTATCACCACCGGTATATACCCGTCCGGAAGATTATAAAGGAATGAAAGTGCCGAAAATTTTATTAAGTGGCGATCACAAAAAAATTGAACAATGGCGAGAAAAACAAGCTTATAAAAGGACTAAAGAAAGAAGACCTGATTTACTTGATTAGTAAATCAGGTCTTTAGATGCGATAAAACTAGTAAGTTATTCCTTAATAAATTTTATGTTAGTTTTGTTGTTTCCATTTTTTAGACTTATAAAATACATGCCATTATTTAAACTGCTTGTTTCCAATAGAATTTTATTTACTCCTTTAGTAGTTAAGTGCTGATTATTCAAAATAATTCTTCCTGATACATCATAAATAGTAATTACAGTAATTTCGGTAGAGTTGGTGTTAAATTCTAATACACCATTATTAGTAATTGGGTTAGGATAAACAGTAGGATTAGAAATATTATCCTCAATTTTAACAGAAACTATGTTTGAGTATTCAAATTTACCATCAAAATCGGTTTGTTTTAATCGATAATAAGATGTGCCAATATAAGGTTTTTCATCTAAAGAGTTATAAGATTTAAGTTCTGAAGAGTTTCCAGCTCCATCAACAATGCCTATTACTTCAAAATTTTCTCCATCAATAGATTTTTCAATGGTAAAGTAATCGTTATTGATTTCAGAAATAGTTTTCCAATCTAATACTACATTTCCAGATCCTTTAATATAATTAGCATTAAAGCTCAATAATTTAATTGGTAATACGGTTGCTCCTACAAAGTAAGGGCAATGTTGCGAATGCGTACAGGTTGATGGTACCGTAAAGGTATAACAGAAAACATAGTTATTACCAACGGTTAATCCGGAGAATGTTAAGCTAGATAACGTCCCTGTTTGAATTGCACCACCACAAGTAGCGTTATATAAAGACCATGAAAATCCTGTCACATTGCCACCACTACAGTTGGAGGTGATGATTACATTAAAATCAACGCTAGTAGCAGTTGCTTGAAAAGAATAACAAAAAGTATTAGCACTACTTGGTTGTAATTCTGGAACAAAAGGAGAAGTTTGGCAATCAGCCACAACAGTTGTAGTAGTTGGATTAGTTGGATATCCTGATGCAGTTCCACAAGGTGTAGAACATTGATCACAAGGAGGGTCTGGTTCTCCTGTGCTTATACAAAACTCAGCACTGCCACCATTACCACATGGACCTCCGGGAGAATAACATACTTGTACGTAGTATGTGTTTCCAACAGTTAATCCTGAAAGTGAGTGTAAGTCATCCAGTGGAGTTCCCGATAAACAAGATATTTCAGATCCTACACACGAACCTGTTGCTGCATAAACATTGGATGAAATATGACAACCACTTGTTGCTGTTACATCAATATTTACAAACATACTAGTTCCTGTTGCAGTAAAAGAGTACCATGAACATTGAGAACCGGCAAACAAACAAGAACTAGCTGCTTGAGTTCCACCACTACAGGTAGTTCCATTAATACAAGAAGCACCTGATGTTAATGTTGTAGCTGTTGGGCAAGTTCCGTTAGTTGTAGGAGTACACGCACCTCCTGCAAAAGTAAAAGTGGTAGTTAAAAAGGATGAAAGTATAAATAGATATAATTTTTTCATATAAATAAAGGTGTTTTTTGTTTATTAGGATTATTCCGTTATATAAGTAGAAACGGGAGTAAAGTCTTTTGCATAGATTATTGAATAAGGCAGGATTTTAATTTTAGTTTGTTCATCTACAATAATGTATTCTACTTCTTCTGCTTTTCTTTTTTCGTTTACAGTAAATAAAATTTCATTATCTATTAAAGGAATTCTTTCCGTTGCTTTGTAAATAATTTGGTAAGTACCTTCTTTTGGTAACTCTTTGGCAAAAGTAATTTCACTTATTGTTTGAACTTGTTCCTTCTCAACAGTTTTAGAAACGTTATTTTGACTATACAAAAATGAAGTTGTAAAAGTTATAAATGAAACAGTAGTTATAAGAAATTTCATATTTTAATTAGTTTTATAAGTAAATCCACTTAGAAAATTTTAACAAAAATACTTATTTTGAACGTAAAATTTAAAACAGATTTAATTATTTTGTTAATTTTAAGTAAGTTATCAAAGTTGTTAGGAATTCAACAAAACGTATATTTGCAACAAATATTAATTTTATGAAAAAGAATTTATCAATACTATTATTTTTCCTTGCTTTTGTAGAAGGTGGAGCAGTAATGTGTGTGGAATTATGTAGTGCTAAAATTTTATCGCCTTATTTTGGGACTTCTATTTATGTATGGGCAGCAGTATTGGGAATAACCTTAACGGCATTAACTTCGGGATATTATTTCGGAGGTTATCTATCTTCAAAAAAGAGTACTACCAAAGCAGTAGCTTGGCTAATGTTAATTGGTGGTTTATTGCTTGCTGTAACACCAATAATTAGCAACTTTATTTTACCTATTACCATCAATTTTTCATTAATAACCGGAACTATAGTTTCATTAATGTGTTTTTTATTTCTCCCGTTAATGTTATTTGGAGCCGTTTCGCCAATGCTTATTAATTTGCTTACTTCACAAGCAAACGAATCCGGTAAAAATAGTGGGACAGTTTATGCAGTATCTACTTTAGGAGGTATATTTTCTACTTTTTTAGTAGGGTTTTATTTGTTGCCAACTTTTGGCATCACAGTTACTTTGTATGCGTATGGCATGTTAGTATTATTTACAGCTATTGTTTTATTTGTTTCTTCAAAAAATATAGATATGAAAGTAGCAATAGTGGCACTTTTTGCTTTAATATCTTTAAATTTTTCTAACCATAAAACTCCCGGAGTTATTGTTGAATCTGAAGGGGTTTTAGGAAATATAAAAGTAATGGATAGACAGTATCCCAATGGAAAAGTGTATAGGGAATTGATGGTAAATAACATTTCTCAAACCATTATGGATAGAAATAATCCAAACGAAAGTTTGTGGAATTATGTAGATGTTTTAATGTATAACATTAACAATTATAGTAATGGAAAAAAAGCATTGTTGTTAGGAATGGGAGGTGGAACAGTTTATAAACAGTTAATTGCTAATGGTTATAAGGTTGATATTGTAGAAATAGATGCACGAATAGAAAAGTTAGCAAAAGAATATTTTTATATTGGGAAAGATGTTGAAGTAATTATAGATGATGCCAGACATTATATTCGTACAACAGACAAAAAATACGATGTTATTATTTACGATTTGTACCATAGTGAAACCCCTCCAGTTCATTTAATGACAAAAGAAGCATTTGCAGATATCCAACAACAATTAAATGAAAATGGAATGTTAGTAGTAAATTTTTATGGTTTTATAAGTGGAAGCAAAGGAAGAGCTGCTCGTTCTTTATATACAACTTTAAAACATACTAATTTTGATATTCATTTAATTGCAACAGACGGAGAAGAACACCAACGAAATTTATTATTTATGTGTGGAAAGAATGAGTTAAAAGCTAAGCAACAAATTATTCATAAAATGATTTACGAAATGGATATGAATTTTAATGACGCACTATTATTAACAGACAACAAACCTGTTTTAGAACATATTTATTTAGAAGCTGCCCTTCAATGGCGAAAAGATTACAACGAACTGAATGCCAAGAATTTTTTGAGGTAGCTAAAGTTTTCATTTTTTACTTGGCCCGAAGAATTTATTAAAGGTACTTTTGCACCTTTTTTCACAAAACCTAACTAAAAATGAAGAAATATTTCAATTTATTTGATTTAACACAAAAAGTAAATTACAGAACAGAAGTATTATCCGGTTTAACAGTTGCTTTAGCACTCGTTCCCGAAGCAGTAGCTTTTTCATTATTAGCAGGATTATCTCCACTAACTGGTTTGTATGCAGCTTTTGTAATGGGTTTAGTTACTGCTATTTTAGGTGGTCGTCCGGGAATGATTTCAGGAGCTACAGGAGCTGTTGCTGTTGTTTTTGTAGGACTAATAGCTGTGTTAAAACAACAAAACCCCGATATTTCAGTAGATGAAATTACCCAATATGTTTTTGCCACAGTAATACTTGCGGGTGTTTTACAAATATTAGTAGGTATATTAAGGTTAGGAAAGCTAATGCGTTTAGTACCTCACCCTGTAATTTTTGGTTTTGTAAATGGTTTGGCAATAATTATTTTCATGTCTCAGTTAAGCCAGTTTACAACGGATAGTACAGACCCAAATGCACCTTGGATGCAAGGTGCACAACTATTCACTTTCCTGGGATTAGTATTGTTGTCTATGTTAATCATTTGGGGCTTACCTAAGCTTACTAAAGTTGTTCCGGCTGCATTAACAGCTATTTTAGTAATTTTTGGATTGGTTTATTTTCTAGATATAGATACAAGTACTGTAGGAGATATTGCTTCTGTAAAAGGTGGATTTCCCCCATTACATATGCCCACAATTCCGTTGGATTTAGATACTTTGTTATTAATTTTTCCTTATGCAGCAATTGTTGCAGGGGTAGGACTAATAGAAAGCTTACTAACACTAAACATTGTAGATGAAATTACTGAAACCAGAGGGAGAGGTAATAAAGAAGCTGTAGCACAAGGCGTTGCTAATGTTTGTTCGGGTTTTTTATCAGGAATGGGTGGTTGTGCTATGATAGGTCAGAGCTTAATTAATATTTCTTCAGGAGCAAGAGCAAGACTATCAGGAATTGTAGCAGCTATTATGTTATTAGTTTTTGTAATGTTTGGATCCGGATTAATTGAAAAACTACCTATGGCAGCACTTACCGGTTTAATGATTATGGTTTCCATTGGCACCTTTGAATGGGCAAGTTTAAAAACATTTAAACGTATGCCTAAATCGGATGTTTTTGTAATGGTTATGGTTACTTTAATTACCGTATTCTTACATAACTTAGCATTGGCAGTAATTATAGGAGTAATAATAGCTGCACTTGTTTTTGCATGGGATAATGCCAAAAGAATTAGAGCAAGAAAACACATTGATGAAAACGGAGTAAAACATTATGAAATTTATGGTCCATTATTTTTTGGTTCAGTAATAGCTTTTAATGAAAAGTTTGATGTTTTAAATGACCCAGATGAAGTAATTATAGATTTTGAAGAGAGTAGAGTGGTGGATATGTCTGCAATTGAAGCGTTAAATAAATTGACAGAACGATATGATAAATTAGGCAAAAAAATTCATCTTAAACATTTAAGTGCAGACTGTAGGGCTTTACTTAAAAATGCAGATAAAATAATTGATGTTAATGTTATGGAAGATCCTACCTATAAAGTTGTTGTGGATAGAATTTAAAATCTTAAAAATAAGTATTTATACGTAGTTGTTTTCAGTATTACCTACATTGTATACAGCTTTGAGTACTTTTAAATTTGTCATATTAATTAGAGATTTTACTAACTAAAAATAGTTATATGGAAACAATTAATATATTACTGGTTGACGACCATACATTGATTAGAGAGGGACTGAAATTAATTCTTAAAAAGAATAAGAATTTTAAAATAATTGGTGAAGCTTCTAATGGAGTAGAAGCAATAAGGTATATTGATAAGAATGCTGAAAAAATTCATGTGGTAATGTTAGATATTACTATGCCGGAATTAGATGGTTTTGAAGTAGCTAAAATTATTAAACAAAACCATCCTGAAATTAAAATTTTGGCATTAACCATGCATAGCGAAGAATCTTACATTACAAAAATGATAGATGTTGGTGTTCATGGCTATGTATTAAAAGATTCAAATTTAGAAGATTTATCAACAGCTATAAAAACTATTTTAGAAGGTAAACCTTATTACAGTAGTGATGTGTCTGCAATTATGATAAATAGTTTAATGAATAAAGATAAAAAGAAAGATAATAGCGAATTAGACAATCTTACAGATAGAGAAGTACAAATTATCAATTTAATTACGGAAGGTATGAAAAGTAGTGAAATTGCCGATCAACTTAGGTTATCTACCAGAACAATTGAGGTGCATAGAAGAAATTTAATGAAAAAATTAGATGTTAAAAATACAGCAGAATTGGTAAGTTTTGTTTTAAAGAGTAAATTAATTTCATAGTTAATTTAGATAGAGTAGTAAGTTGTAAAGCCCTTGGAACTTTTTCAGGGGCTTTACTTTTAAACTATTTTTTTGGTAATATACTCTGAATTAAAAAGTCTTAGTGCCCCCATATATTTTAATTGGAAAGAAATTAAATCACCAATATGGTAATCTTTATCTGATTTTTCGATATCTAATACCAACATATCAGAACTAGCGCCAACAATAGTTATATTTTTATCTTCAGGAATTATTAAATCTGAGTTGGCAACATCTAATACACCTAAGTCTATAATAGCTCTGTGATGTGTTTTTCCATAGTCATCGGGATTAACTTCAAATTCTTCTCCGCTAGGATTTTCTCCCATAGCACCTGTAGGGTTTATAGGTTTTTCGGTTATTTCTATAATTTCAGCATAGAGTTTAAAAACATCGGTTTCCATGCCTTCAAAAGTTTCTCCGGTAATTAAGTTGTTACCAAAAAACAAGGCTTCACCAATTCTAAAATGGTTAATCCCGGCAGGTAGTTGTTTCATTAATAACAATGGAATTACTACACTTGTTCCACCTGTAACCCAAGGTATTTTTCTATTAAATTTGGCTTCTATTAATTGTTTGTATAAACTTAATTGCACCATTTTATCTTCCGATGGATAAACTCCGTGCAAGCAGTTAAGATTGGTCCCTATTCCTGTAACTTTTATATTAGGTAATTTAAAAATAGAACCATAGAAGTCCATTAAATCATCACCCATAACACCTTCACGCAAATCTCCCAACTCTACCATAATAATAACTTTATGGGTTTTGTTTTGCCTAACGGCTTCTTCCGAAAGCCATTTTATAGTTTCAAATTCGGTATTAAAACTAGCATCAGCATACTGAACAATTTTTTTGATACTTCTTTTTGCCGGAGGCTTTATGTAAACGGTATCAATTTCCGGAGCAAGCTTTTTAATCTTTACCAAATTACTTACACGAGCATCACAAATTTCTTTAATGTTTAATTTAAGTAATTCTTTAAGGTAAAACTCGTTGCCACATAATAGTTTACTTACTACAGCCCATTCTATATTATTCGACTTAAAAAGCTTATCGAGGTAGTTGTAGTTCTTTTTTAGTTTATCTCTGTAAAGTTCTATAAAAGCCATAATTCTATTATTTTATAATTTTTCTGGGAATATCTTCGGGCAAACGGGTAAGTAGTTCGTAATTTAATTGGTGACTCATCTCTCCAAAAGAGTTAACAGATATAGTAATTCCATTTTGTTGCCCAATCAAAACTACTTCATCCCCTTTTTCAACTTCAGGTATATTAGTAATGTCAACAATCATCATGTTCATATTAACAAAACCAATTACATCTACACGATGTCCTCTTATAATTGCTTTTCCTTGATTACTTAATGAGCGACTAAAACCATGCGCATATCCAACAGGAATAGTAGCAATTTTCATATCTGTTTCGGCCAATACTGTTGTTCCGTAACTGATGTATTCTCCAACTGCTACAGCTTTTGTTCCCATAACATAACTTTTCCAGGTAATTAAAGGCTCTAAAGGATTAGTGTTGATTTTATTTTTAGTGTAGTATTTCATTTGCGATTCTCTGCTAGGCCAAAAACCGTATTGCATTATTCCCACACGAACTAAATCGTTTATTGTTTGAGGATAATTAATAACAGCCGCAGAACAAGCTAAATGTTTTTGTCTGAAATCTATATTGTTACTTTTAAAAAATTTATAAACCCTATTGTAAAAGACAATTTGCTTTTTTACTCTAAAATAATTGGTAATACTTTCTGCTCCGGCAAAATGAGTGCATAACCCTTTTACATCTAAGTGTTGTTTGTTGTCTTCAATAAAATGAATAACATCTTTTAGCTCATCAACACAAAAGCCTGTTCTGTTCATGCCTGTTTCAATTTCTATATGAACAATGGCTTTTTTCTTTAGTCGTTTGGCAATTTTAACAGCTTTTTGTAATCTTTCTAAATCGAATACAAAAAATTCAATGTTTAAATCAATTGCCCATTCCAGTTCTTGTGTAGAGTCTGCAACTCCCATAATTATTACAGTGCTTTCTCCGTTACTTACTTTTTTAAAACGATAAGCTTCGTTAGCACTAAAAACAGAAAAATGATTTACACCAACTTCTTCAGCCATTGGAGCAAAAGTTTCTATGCCGTGTCCGTAGGCATTTCCTTTAATTACAGATGAGAAAATACAAGATTCGCCAATGAGCGAACGTATAAATGTTAGGTTGTTTTGATATGCGCTTTTACTTATTTCTATTGTTGAGGTAACATCCATTTTTAAGTTACTATCTTAAGTTAATAATTTTTGGGCTACGTTAATAAACATAGCGGTTCCTATTGGAGCAATTTCATCCGGAAAATCGTAATCAGGATTATGAAGTCGTGGAGTATCTTCTCCCGAACCCAATCCAAACATAGCTCCTTTGTATGTAACGGTAAAAAGTCCAAAATCTTCTCCCCAAGGGAAAGGAGATAGTTTTTCTAAGGTATCAAAATTGTTCTCTATAGCAGTTTGTTTAATAATATCAACTATTTCGGCATTGTTTTCATTGGCTTCAAAAGCTTCAGTAAAAGAAATAGCAATGGTTAATTGTTCTTCTTTAGCAATTTTTTCGGCTAAAGCACTTATTTTATCCGTAAGTTCTTTCGTTCGTTCGTTGCTTAATGTTCGTATCGTAAAATGCGTTTCGCCATATCCTGCTGAAGTTCCGTACGCTTTACTTCCAATGTGTGTATAAATGGGAGTGATAACGGTATAATGTTCGTCATCTTCAATATTTCTGGCAAGCGCTAACGTTTGTTGTGTTATCTTACTTATTGCTAACGATGGGTTAATCCCTTTATGTGGTTCGGCAGCATGAGAGGTTTTTCCTGTAAGCTTAATAATAATGCTGGTTACAGAAGGAGTGAAGTTTCCATATTTATACACTATTTGTCCTTTTTTATAGCCCGGAACATTATGTAAGGAAATAGCATAATCAGGTTCAATTTGTTTGAAATTAGCATCTGCCAATACTTCTTTAGCACCTTCACCATTTTCTTCGGCAGGCTGATAAAGCAATACCACTCTTCCTTTTTCAGGTCGATTGTTGCTATAATATTTTCCCGTAGCAGCTAATATGCTCATGTGTCCGTCATGTCCGCACAAATGAGCTTTTCCGGCTGTTTTAGATGCGTAATTAACCGTATTAATTTCCTGAATGGGCAATGCATCTAGTTCGCAACGAAGCATTACTGTTTTTCCTGGAGCTTTTCCGTTAAAGACAAAAGCAACGCCCGTTTTACCTAAATGTACCATTTGGTCGGGTTGGAGCTGATCAAAAAAAGCAATAATTCTTTTTTTGGTTTCAAATTCTTCTCCTGAAATTTCAGGATGTTGATGCAGTTCTTTACGTAAAAGAACAATTTCATTGTCGGTGATCATTTTTTTAAACGCATTTCTAAATACGGATTGGTAAATCCCATTTTTTCATATAAAAATTTAGCAGGATTATCTTTTTCAACATGTAATGCAATATCGCCATCCGTGTTTTCTATGGCTTTTTGCATGATTTGTTTTCCAACGCCTTTTCCTCGTTGGTTTTTGTTTACAGCAATGTAAACTAAAATATTTTCGGGAATATAACCACTCATCCCTGTTTTGTTGATGATGGTAGCTCCCACAATTTCGTTATTTTCTATGGCTAATAAAATTAACCCGCCTTTGTTTGGCGTAAATACATAATCAATACATTTTTGGATAGCCTCTTTGGCATCTCCGTATTGATCTAAATGTTCGTATAAAAAGTTGACAATTTTATTGTCATTAAAAATTGAGTGTTTTCCTGTTTGTGGTGTTATAAGTAAAATTTCCATTGTTTGTCTTGATTATTAATTTTTAGAATTAATTTAAATAAAGTACATCAAGAAAAGTCAGCGATAGAAATATGATAAAAGAAAAGTGATAATTAAATTGAGAATCATCTTTTTTGTTTGGTTTCAGGCAAAGTTACTATTAATTAAGGCTAATTCCAAAAATGACCTACCGCTTAGGGTTTTTTAAGAATAAAAATCAATACTGACCTAACTAAAAAGTTCAATTATAAAAAAACTAATAACTTATAGCTAATACCCGAGTGAGGGCAATCGAACAAACGGTGCGAAATCCTGAGTAATCGGACTGGGAAATGCGGTGGCATGTGGGTAAAGATTACAAAGGATTTGGCGTTTGTTCTTGATTTTTGGCTCTTGGAATTTACCCTGAGCTTAGCCGAATGGGTCAAGAAAAAGAGCGTATAATTACATAACTATCCCTATTCAGAACAAGATTTCAAGCAAGGATACTATTATTTAGAGCTAATTCCAAAAATGAGAATGGTGTTAGGTTTTTTTAAGAATAAAATGATTGGCTTTTAAAAGAAAGATATTTTAAACCATTAATTTAGCAGAAACCAAAACTTAAAAACAACATGGCAAAAATAAAATTTAAAGGAGACGAAATAAACACCAGCGGAACACTTCCATCTGTTGGTTCGCAAGCAAAAGACTTTCAGTTAGTAGCAACTGATTTAAGTACTAAAACATTAAACGATTTTAAAGGGAGTAAATTAATCTTAAACATTTTCCCTAGTATAGATACAGGTATTTGTGCTGCATCAGTAAGAAATTTCAATAAAAAAGCAACAGACTTAGAAAACACAAAAGTATTGTGTATTTCCAGAGATTTACCTTTTGCTCAAAAAAGATTTTGTGGGGCAGAGGGAATAGAAAATGTGGTAATGTTATCAGACTTTAAAACGGGACAGTTTGGTAAAGATTACGGACTGGAAATGTTAGAAGGACCTTTAACAGGGTTACACTCAAGATGTATTGTGGTGTTAGATGAAACCGGAAAGGTAGTTTACACAGAACAAGTAGAAGATATTGTGATAGAACCTGATTATGAAAAAGCATTAGCAAGCATTTAATTTGGTTTTTTAAAATAATTTGATTAACTTTTGAGGCGTAAAACGAATTATTAACCAATAAAACAGTTAAATTATGCGATTAAAGAAAATATATTTACCGATAATTTTAGGAGCAATTATTTTAAACAGTGCTAACTTGTTTGCTCAACATGCAACTCAAATTAAAGATGTAGATGAGTTGAAACAAGAAGACAAAGTAATTATTGAAAGTTACCCTAATGTTTTTAAAGGTGCTGAAATTAATAAGGTAGAAAGATTAAACTCAAAACATGCTAAAGTTTACTACTCAGTAGATGGAAATGAATTTGAAGCAGTTGTAAATGCTGACAGGAAAGATTTATTGTTAGTAGCTACTTGTAAGGTAATTAAGAATGATGCGTTACCTCAATTAGTAAAAGATGTATTTACAAAAGAGATAAAAGGTAAAATAGAAAAAGCATACGAAGTTACCACTCCTTATTCCTCTGAGATATATAGAATTGACTATGTTAAAAAAGATGGAGCATTAAAAAGTATTTTTTATAACGAACTGGGAGCAGTACAAAAAGCACCTTATTAGTTGTATAATTACGCATAACAACAAAGCAGCCTTGGAGTTTTCAAGGCTGTTTTTTTGTTTTATATGTTATAGCTTGCGGTGCTTAGTTATGAAAATGGGTTGAGGGTCTAGTGTATGCGTAGTGCAGGTTTCGAAGCTCCAAACTGTCAATATACCACAAAAGTTGATGCGATGTAGGATGTTCAATTAACCACTTCACCCACCATTGAGCCAAACGCCTGTTACCGCCTAGTGCTTCTTTTTCGTTGTCGATATGTCTTTGCCTGTCAGCGTTATAAGTTTTGTTTTTTTGTGTCAGCTTTCCCATTTACTTATTCTTTGTTTTATACTTCTCAATAGATTCCTTTAAGTACAAATAGGAATTACCCTTTTTAGTAAATTGTAAATTGCCTGAATTTCTGATATGAGCTAAGTCACAATCTTGAACTTTGAGTTCTTTTTTTGTTTCTTTGCTAGTTAAATATTTTATTGGATTCTCAAGCATTTTTTTAAACTTTATACTTTTTCAGTTTCTAAAATCATATTTAAAAATGAAGTGGGTTGAAGGAAGTAGTTTGGGTTTTCTTCCAATTTCTCCTTTATCAAAATCAGTCCACCATTGGTGTAAGATTCCATAGCTTTAATAAGAGATTTCACAGCATCATCTTCGTCCAATTCTCCTTTTTCAAGAGCGACTAGGTCGATTTCAGTTTTTGCTAATAATGCTATGAATATATTCTCTTGTAAGTTGGTAAAGTCTTTACGTGTAGATACTGTTGTCTTACTCCCCCAATGCTGAATATGATGGCTAAAATCCGTTTTCTTTTCACCGTCAGGGATTGGGGCAAATTCATTATTGTATAGCCCTAAGAAAAAAGCATAGGTGTATAGTTCGTAGTTTGTACTGAAATGTTTACCAAGGTTGATTTTCTTTTCACCTTCCGCACCAAACTTTTGTGAAAGTGAAGTAAACAAGTCTTTATGTGCCTCACTATATTTTGGAATTCTAGTTTTCCATTTCTCAAATAAATTCTTCATCTTATAATGTGATTACTTGTGAGTTAATTGTTTTCAAGTTGTTTGCATCAAAAGGTCTTTCTAACTTAACCCAAAACGCTTTGTTTCTTCTCACAGACTCAAACTCTTTTTTGATTGAAAGTGTTTTTGTTACTTTGTCTGTATGTAGAAAATCTTTGATAAGTAGAATTTTTTGATTCTCGGTTTCAAAAATTAGATTTAAGAATTGAGATGTTTTGTTTTCACCAAATGATGAAGTCGGAGCATCAAAAATCATAGGGAAGTTTTCTTCTTGGATTTCTGATGCCAATTCAGAAATTGCAAATAAGATTGAAATATGCATTGAAGTTAATAATGATTGGTTTGGCTTATAAAAAGTTCTTCCATCTTCTTGCAATTCTACTTCTACTATTGTACGATTTACCTTGTTTCTTCTTGTAAAAACTATTGTTCCAGTGAAAGCATCAATATTGATAGTCTTGAAAAAATTGTTCGATTTGGTCTGAAGTTTTTCAATAAATTCATCAAATTTCTTCTCTTTAGTATCTATAAAGATAGTTTCAATGTCACGCAAAATATTTCTTGTTTTAATCAAGAAGGAGTTGGCTGAACTCGTATCAATTTTATCTTTTTCTTCCTTCTTTGCTTTTAACTCAGATTCAAGACTTTTCAATTTTGTTGTATAGTCCACTTGGTCTTGATTTCGATTTTTAAGGTCTCTTTGCCATACATTGTAATTTTTCAGCACATCACTCAATTTTTCTTCTGCAATACTTGAATTTCCTAGAATTCGGTCTCTCTCAGTTTTTTCTTTTTCCAGTTGTTCATTGAATTCTTCAATGTCTTTTTTACGGTCATCATTAAACTCAAAAAGTTCTTTGATTTTAGTCCTTATCAGCCTTAGATTTTTCAAATTATCTTCGTGGCTGATATTCAAATTATCAAGTCTATTTGTATAATCAAACTTAAAAAGTGGTTCATCTTTATCGGGGTCACTATTTTCTGTAACTTGACTTTCTAAATACGTTTTCAGTCTTTTCATCATAAACTCGTAAGCCTCAGAACCTTTTTTAGCTTCACGATTGCAAACTTTACAAATTTCATCATTTAGCATTTCTTCCATAATAGCTTTTGAAGGAATGTTATTAGGAAGCGGAATAGCATTATTTAATAATTCTGCTTTGGCTTTTTTCTCTCCCTCTATAATGCCTTTTTGTTTGTCAAAAGCAGATTGAAGTTCTCTTCTAGTTTTGCTATGTGTGGATACTTTTTTGGCAAACTCCTTATGGAATGATTCAAAATTTACTAGAATCCAATTTTCATCAAATAAGGATGTCGTATAGTTTTCATCAATTCTTCCTGTTAAATATGAAATTTTGCCTTCGATTTCTTTAATTCGTTTATTAAGAGTCTCTAAAGCATCTGCGTTGCTAACATGACTTTCTGCCAATTGTAGATTTCCTTCAATTTTTCTGATTTCTTCTTCGGTGGAGTTTAAATGAACAAGATATTTTGCTTTCTCTTTTTCCAAATAAATAATTTCGCCTTCAAGTTTTTTATAAAGCACTTCATTCTTTTTGTCAAGCTTAGAAGAATCTTCTACTGCTTTTTCGGCTTTTTCTCTTAAAAAAGCTCCCTTTTCAGAATATTTATCGTAATGCTTCGCCTCCGAAAATAGATTTATAAGGTTTGCTAATGCACTATCACTTTCAAAAATATTGAGTTCTGCTTCACCTTTGAACATTGAATATTTCCTGATTTGAAAGGGGAAGATTCGGTCCAAAAGAGCTTGACCATCAACCTGTGTTCTTTCACCAGAACTATTTTCAGAAATGCCTTCAATCATAAAACTTGAAGTCGAACATTCATTTACTTTTTCTTTTTTTGCAAGGAAAGATTTAGTGATGATACTTTTCTCTCCATATTGCTCTACGGTCATTGAAACCCTTACACGAAAACTATCTCCAATTTCCGTTTCATTCAGTTTTTTGGCAGCAACAAGCATATCTAATTCTCGATTCTCCCCATTGAAAAGCCAATCAACTGATTCAAAGAATTTTGTTTTACCTTCTCCATTTTCACCAAGGATAATGTTTAAGCCTTCCGACAATTCAAAAGTATTGGTATCGTAGTAACATAAATAATTGTCGATTTGTATTTTTCTGATTATCATAAAGCCTCATTTAAAAATTGGGTAACTTGGTTTCGCAACACTGAATCCGTAACTGGTGAAGTGCCGTCCAATCCTTCTACTATCAAAGCAATTGCTTTAATGATAGGTTTTTCAGAGTTAAGGGCTTCTCTGATTGTGCTAGGAAGTTCTTCTATTTTTAGCTCATACTTGCTTTCAAGTAGTTCGTGGGTTAAAAAACTTTTGAGTATATCGTCTTTTCTTGCCATAAGAATAATTTTATAAATCGTTAAGGTTTAGGTTGTAGTAATCCAAGATGCCTTTCAGCACTTCGTAAGTGTCAGTTTTATTCATTGCCAAATTGGCAAAATCAACCACTCGTTCAAGTTCCTTTTTCACTAATCCCTTTTCCATCTCATAGGTGCTTTCGTCTGCTACTTCTGGAATTACTACTAAATCGTGAATTGTTGCGTGAATTTTCTCCTTATGCAAGCGCAATACTCTTCCTCTTCTTTGGATAAATTGTCTTGGATTTCCAGTACTAGCACAAAAAATCGCCAATTCGGAACGTGGTACATCAACGCCTTCATCCAAACATTTCATTGAGGTCAATACGTGAATTTTACATTGTTCAAAGTCTTTTAAGATTTCCTCTCGATTGGTAGAATTTGCAGTAAACTGTTTTACCATAACAGAATCATCTGTATGGCTTACTGCTTTTGTATATTCATTAATCAATCTGTTTTCATCATCCGTTTCAACACTGAAATCCGTTTCATCAAAATTTGCTTCTATGCCTTCTGGTACATAGATTAAAGTATATTTCAGATTCTTTCGTTTATCAAATTCACTTCTTAAAATCGCTTTGAATGCTACTAATTTATTGGCTGCTTTGTGAATGATTCGCTTTCTTTCAAGGAGTTTCTTCTCTATTTCAGGAGTGCTTCTGAAATTTCCTGTTTCTTTATCGAACAAACCCATTCGCAAAAGCTGAAGAGAAAGCTCCTTGTACTTTTCCATCTCTTGGTCCGTTAGCTTTACTATATGTGGATAGTAAGTGTAATTACATAACCAACCTATTTTTAATGCTTCCTCCATTGAATAGGAAACAATGTAAGGCGGTGAATCATTAAAAAATTCTTCAATAGCTTGATTCCCTGCTTCATCAAATTTTCTATGCGGTGTTGCAGATAATCCAATTCGTTTTTCAAGGTGTATGTTTGGTAACAATCTTAAAAGACCTTGCGAACCCAAATTGTGTGTTTCATCAGCAATTAAAATAGTGTCTTTAGGAAGTTGCGTAAAATAACTTTGAAACTTAGGTCTTGGTAATGAAGCATAAGTAACAATGACGATATACGAAGTATCAATCAGTTTTGAAGCAGTATTGAAAAACGCAAGATTACTATTCCAGTTCTCTTTTGAACTGACCGTAATGACGTTTTTGAAATTGAACTTGCCACATTCTTTTTTCCATTGTTCAACCAAAGCTGTTGTTGGAACTGTTATAATTGCTCTATAAATTCCAGTTTTCTTGTATTCGTTTAGCAAGCAGTTGAGGGAAGTAATCGTTTTCCCCGTTCCTGTTGCCATTGCAAACATTCCCTTGTAATCATTTTTAACCCAATTTTCATACGCTTCTATTTGATAAGGTCTAGGGCCTTCAGGATATGGGAATCTTGGTGTTCTTCTTATAACTTCTAACTCTTCAAAAAGCTTTGCGATTGTTTTTTTAAGCTTGGGATTTGAAAATAAGCTTTGTTTCTTTTTAAGAAGTTGTTCTTCTTTAACCAACAATTCATTGATGTCTTTCTTACCAAATCTATCTTTAAGAACAACTTCAATTTCACTCACAGAGATATATTCAACATCTTCATCTTTTTCAGTGAAATAGTCATCAATTAATTTAAGTTGCCTTCTGATAAGCTTATTTGACCTGCCATTTTCCCAACTCAAAAAAGCTTCAAGTTGTTCAATGTTTTCTGATAGTCCATAATATGTAAAATTACACGATGCTTGATAACCAACAGCATCTTGACCATCACTAAAAACGCCTGATTTATAATGTGCTATTCCCTTTCCGTTTTTGGGTTTGATAACTTTTATCTCAATTCGTTTTTCAGAAATCAAATATGCTAAACATTCAAAAAAGTGTGTATCGTATTCATCAAGTACTCTACCGAGCGAAACAATATCGGTTAAATCAAATATTCTTATTTCATTGGGATTATCTTCTACTCTCGAAATTGCTTCTTTGTCCTTTGCGGAAAGTAAATGATTGATGACCATTTTCATTTTTCCACCTTTGCTGATAAAGGTGGCAAAGCCAACAGAGAGTAAATTAATAGCAGATGAACTGAAATAACCCAACAACAAACTAAACTCATTGCTATTGGCTAATCCATCTAAATAGAATTGCATGGGTTCGTTTTCAGAACCTGTTTTGTAATCTCTATCTAATGACCAATCACAATCCTTAAGCATATTTAAAATTTGGTTGAGTAAGTTCTTTTATTTTGTTGACTACTGTTTCAATGTCTTCAAGTGTATTGTATTTTCCCAATGAAAAACGCAATGAAGCAAAAGCATTTTCATCATTTAATCCCATTGATTTTAAAACGTGTGAGGGTTCAACAACTGCTGAGGAACAAGCTGAACCATTGGAAACAGCAATGTCTTTCATTCTCCCAATTAACACATTAGCATCTTGCCCTTTGAAACAAATATTAGTGGTATTATAAATTCTCTTTTCGGTATCACCATTTAGAGAAGTATTCTGGAGTTTTAACATTTCCCTTTCCAAACTATCTCTTAATTCAGAAATTGTTTTTTGGTTTTGTGTCATTTCCTGACTAGCTATTTCACAAGCTTTTGCCAAAGCTATAATGCCAGGAACATTTAAGGTGCCACTTCGCAAACCTTGTTCGTGACCACCTCCGTGATTTTGTGGTGTGAGTTTAACTTTATTACCTCTTTGTCTTACATACAAAGCTCCGATTCCTTTAGGAGCATACATTTTATGACCACTAAAACAAAGTACATCAATTCCTAAATCATTAACATCAATTTCAATTTTACCAACAGCTTGCGTAACATCTGTCATAAACAAAGCTCCTTTTTCGTGAGTAATTTTTGAAATTTCTTTGATAGGTTGAATGACTCCTGTTTCGTTATTGACATACATTACTGAAACCAAAATAGTGTCATTTCTAATGGCTTTTTCTAGTTCAACTAAATTAATCAAACCATTAGGCTCAACAGGCAAATAAGTAACTTCAAAACCTTTTCTTTCTAAGTCCTTACAAGTATCTATAACTGCTTTGTGTTCGGTTGAAGCAGTGATAATGTGTGTTCCCTTGTTTGAATAACTTTCCGCAGCTCCTTTAATAGCAATATTGATAGCTTCGGTTGCTCCGCATGTAAAAATTAATTCATTTGATGCTGCATTAATAAAATCAGCAATTTGTTCACGAGCTTGTTTTACATTTTCATTGATGCTCTGACCAAAATGGTGGATGCTACTTGGATTGGCAAAGTTGTCTTTTAAAAAAGGCAACATTGCTTCAAGCACCCTTGGGTCAATTGGGGTGGTGGAGTTGTAGTCGAGATATTTACATTTAATATTTGTCAAAGAAATAAAATTATAATCCATAAAAACTATATCTACTTTTGAAACCTTCTTCAATATCCTCAATTGTAGGTCTATTCTTTGAATGCCTCAACATTTCAAAAATAATATCATAAATTTCATCATCAGTTAGTTTAAAATCACCTCTTTCTATTTGTCCCAAAGGGATATTACCTTGAAAAATGTACCAAAAGAGTTTCCCTAATTGAAAAACATCTGAAAACTTATCTATATTGCAGTCAAACCCAAAAACATTTGCTTTTCCCTCTCCTTCGTTTAAATATTTATTTGTTGCTTCAGGAGAGAGCCATCCAATTGGACCAATTTTTTCACCAATTTCTTTAATATGAAATTCGGAATTTCGGTTTTCAATCAAACCTAAGTCACCAATTTTCCAAGTTTTATTTACAAATAAAATATTGTCAGGCTTAATATCTCGATGATAAATGTCGTTATCGTGCAATTGCTTTATTCCATTTAGAATATCTGTACAAAGCAATAAACGTTGTTGATTTGTTATATCATTCTCGTCAAGATATTGTGTTAAATCATAGTCTGCCTTTTCCATTACGTAAAAATGAAAACGACTAGAGCCAATATCTTTATAGTCATCAAAATAAAATTGAATAATATTATCGAGTTCTAAATCATCAGAAAGTTTTAATGCTTCAACTTCACGAGAAAATCTTGCGATTCTTGATATGATATTTTCAGGGTTATTGGGTTTATTTACATTGTATTTGCTAAATTTAATGATAAATTCATCATCAGTTTGAGGGTTCAAGAGTTTAAAAACATTTGAATTACCACCCTTACTTCCTTTTTTTTGCTCATTTAAAGGAGTTATTAAATAATCAACATTATCATATTGAATTGTATTCTTGAATTCCTTTTTGGATAAATGTATGTTTCCGTAATTATAGTACATAACTATCTAGTTTAGTTTTTCCAAAGAAATGTTCAAGTAACCTTCAAGAATTATAAAATCCTCTGTATTTAAACCATAATACTTTATAATGGATTTTTGATGTTTATTTGGCTTTTCGTTTTTATTTAAAAATATATTTTTTAATATATTAAGTCTTTCCTCTCTAGCGTTTTTAGAATTTGACTGGCTTATACAATGAAAAGCATATAGTTGAAACGGTTCACACTTTTCATTTGACGGATTAATATCATCTTTAAATTTCAGAAGTAATTTATAAAAATATTTTAATGTATCAATATTTAAGTTTAAGTTTTTGTCGATGAAACCAAATAAAGTATAAAAATCATTTCTTTGTTTATACCTTGTCTTTTTTATAGGAAATATTAAATTAAACTGACTGAAAACATTTAATATTGAGTCAAAATGTGATTTTAGACTTTCATATTTTTCGTCAGTTATATCATTTTCAAAAACTTTATCAACTTTAATTTTTTTGTCCGATATGCCTTCTATTAAATATGTAACTAATTCAGAAATGAAATCAACATCGTTCATTCGTTTTGATGTTGTATCTGTGAATAAATCTAGTGACTGAAAATATTTATTATTAGATAATTCGGTAATTAATTTTAAGAAATTTGTGTCAAAATATTCTGCCTTCTTTAATTCAGGTCTGTTAAGATGAATTCCTGATTTATTTACAAGTGAATAAAATTCTTCAATATATTCATCCTTATCTATTTTTTCAATAATTGTTACTGGAATTATATAATCGTTCAGATTATTCTGATTTACTAATTGACTATATACGATTCCATCAAAAGTTTTAAATTGGTTCTCTATAAAACCTAGAATAGTTCTAGTTCTTTGTTGACCATCAACCATTTCAAAAAAACCTTTTTTAAACTCATATAGAAAAATGTTAGGAATAGCATATCCCTTTAAAATTGACTGTATCAATGTTTGTTGGTCACTTAAAGACCATATGAACTTTCTCTGATAAGGTGGGTTTAAACTCAATTTACCTTCATCATATTTTTCTTTCAATTGGTTGATAGACCAATTTTCAATTCTAAATTTCATTATGATATATTTTATATAAAACAAGCTGCACAACCTTCTCCCTCAGCATCATCCAAGATGTCCACGAGGTAAGGTGATTTTGCTTTTGATTTTCTTTCCATTCTCTTAATATACTCTTCTTTGATTTTTTCCATTCTCTCTGGTTGAATCAATTCTTCCAAACTCTCAAATTGTCCCCAAGTGTAGCCGTCTTTCTCATACTCCATTGCTTTTTTGTACAAGTCAGGATGCTGTTCGTACAACCAAACCCATTCGATTTTTTGCTGAAAAAAACAGAAAAAACAACCAGAACGACTTCTTGCGTATTCTCCTTTTTTCCCGTTAATCTCAAATTCAATTTTGTTGTAATAAGCAGGAACACCCACTCCGCTTTCTTCCAAAATTTTGAAAATATCGTCTCGCACTAATACTTCATCATTTTCCAAAAGTGGAAATGTGGCTTCGGTAGCTAGTGGATAATCAGTTGTTTTCAAGAAGTCAAAAACCAAATGATTAAATGCTTTTACATTAGCATCCAATAAAATATTCAACTTTTGGTCAAGGGTGAAACTAGTATCCACCTTTCGAGTAATCGTTTGAAACGCTTTTTCTTGGTTTTTGCCAAAGTCTATGTTTTTGGACATTGCTAGTAATTGCTCCATATTTTGGTTGGAGAGTAATTTTGTGACAACATCTTGACTCCAAATATTCTTGCGAAATGGAAATATGGATTGAATATTCTTTTTGGTAGAAATATATCCTTCTCTTTCTTCATCACCTCTAATTCCTACATAGGAAATCACAGGGTCAGTACCAACATAGTTTTCAAATGGGTCTAATTTTAGTTTTTTCGTGCACCAGCGAGCATTTGAGGAGGGTAAAAAACCGCCATACATTTTTAAAAAATGGTCAAATGGGTCTTCTGAACTTTTTTCAGCACCTTGCAATAGTTCTATCTTTATTCCTAGATAAACCTCTAAATTTTTTATTAATTGATAAGTTTCATCTAGTTCCTTACCTGTGTCGCAGGTATAGAACTCCAAATCAATGGACGGATATTTAGTTTTGACATAAATAGCCAAAGCAGCACTGTCTTTCCCTCCTGATATACCTAATACGTGTCTTACTTTGCTCATTGTAATAATTCTTTAAGTAGGTTTAAGACAGCTGCAATGTTTGAAGTATTATCCTTACCTAATTTATATCTAAGCTCATTTTTCAATTGCTCAATTTCTTTGCTTTTGTTTTTTGGAACTCTTACCATTTTCGGGTCAATTTTGCTAAAGAATGAATCAATTTTAACTCCAATCACTTCTTCTTTGCTTTCGTCAATATCAGACTTTGATATTTTCGTCAAACTATCCAATTCCAAAATCATTGCTTTAAATTTTTCATAAAGCAAAATTTCATCTTCGTCTGAAAAGGCTTCCAATGTTTTTCCTGTTACTGCTTGTGCTATAGAGTTCAGCCAAGCTTTTCGGTCGTCTAAAGGCGAATCTAATCGTTGTACAAACGTCTTTTGATTACTCAAAAGCATATGTTTTTTCAATTTTGTGAATCGCTTTTGTAAATACGCTTTGTATTCTTCAAAGTCAGAAGTTTGCCCTACAAATTCACTACAAATAAAATCTTCAAAACGCTTAATCAATTCATCATAAGCGGTTCTTAGTTCTCTTACGGAATCTTGTAAACTAGTTGTAAACCTTTGAAGTTTAGATTTATCTTGTTGTAAAGTGGAAAGTGTTAAACCTAAAGCACTCGGGAAAGCATCAAAAAATGTTTCTTCGGGGTCTTTACTTGTTGCAATAGCTTTTCTAATCTTTATTGCAGATGGCGAAAGTCTTTTTGTGTTTTTGCTATATTCTGGCAATTGTTTGTAGAAAACAATAAATGGTTTTATGGTTTCAATAAAGGAGTTGTTATCGAATTTTTGTTCGGTCGCAATATTTAAGAATGTTCGATAACTATTGAAAATGTCAAGCTTTACACCTTCAATATCAAATGTTTTTATAGAATACTTTTCAGGATATTTGGCTATTAATTCCAAGTTCTCTTCTGACAAGTTAGGTATATAACTGTCATCATTGAAAATGGCGAAATCATCTCGTTTCAAAAATAACAATGTAGGAACCCAAAAGTCAATCAACCCTTGTTTAAGTTTGAAAGGTCTTTTACTCAGTAATTCACTTAATTCTGAGATTTTGAGTTGTTCAGATTTGGCACTTTCTAAAAAATCTTCTGAAGCACTCCAAAGTTTATGGAATGTAGAAGTTTTATCAATAGAAATTACATCTGTTGCATTTTCTCTAATTGGCGAAATGCCGTTTTCTTTTAATAGAGATAAATAAATAGTTTTTTCTGGTGGAAATTTAGAATCTTCAAAACCTAAATTTTCCTTATCCCAACTATTGGATAAAGCCTTGAAATAATTCTTTTTGGCAGTATGTATAGAAGGTGAAATTTTATGTTTGTTTACCAATTCGTTTTTGAAAATTGGAGTAGCATCATACACAATGCTACACACTTGGGAAAGTAGTTTGTTGAAGTCCTTTTTATCAGTAATTTTCTTTTCTGTTCCATTAAAAAACCACTTCACATCTTCGCTTCCTGAATAAATGCTGTCCGTTATATAGTGGTTTAATAAACGAATTTGTGATTCAACAATATTTTCGAGTTCTCTTTTTGCAACTTTATCATCTTTGTTTTCTTCAAGTACTTTTTGAATTTTTTCAATCTCAAACAATAGGCTTTTTATCTCAGCAGAGTTTTTGAAGAAACAATATATTACAGCTTCTTCTTGTTGCTTGGACCTATTTTGGATATCACTTTCTTTTAGCTTGCTGTTGAAAACAAGATTTACAAAGCCGTCAATTTCTCCTTCGGGAGTTTTTTGAATTGGGTAATCTGATATAATGAACTCAAAATATCTTGGTGTTCCAGTAGAAAATGAATATTGCTTTGCAAAAACTGGATTGAATTGAATATGTTTATTCAGAAGTGTAGTAATATCAACAACTTCTGAAATTTTATTACCCGCTTCAATCAATGCAGTTTGAATGTCCAAATCTGTTCCTTCAAACAAAATGAATCGTTTTGAATGTGAACGATAACGGATAATATTTTTTACTTCGAGATTTTTAATGACTTCTTTGGCATCTGATACACCGCAGGCAGTTTTCAAATAATCAATGAAGAAATTCAAATCTAAGATTGAGCCACTTGCAGAGAAGATATTTAAAAGCCCAATCGTTTTGACTGCTTTGATGTAATCGTTGATATTTGAGTCAAATGCTCTTTCCACTTCTTCAATTGACGAACGAATGGAACTCCAAGCAGAAAAGTCAGGATTATATTTTGAAGTTAAAAACGAATAGAAATTGAAATTCAGATAATCATAAACATTTGATAAATTGTAAAATGGATTTTCCTGTTTGTTGAATTTCGATAAACCTGTATGGTCAGAGGATTCAAGAAAAGAAAATAATGACCTTTCATTTTGTCCGTATCTCTGTAATGAAAGTGTGAGAATATTTGCTGAAAGAATATCAAGCGGATATAGTTTAGAAGCTATTTCTTTTAGAAAGTCTTTATTAAAGTTGAAAGCCTTTGTCTCGGTAGTAAGCTTTAAGCATTTTTCAATTTCTGATTTTGAAGTCTTGGTTTCAAAATGCTCAGCAACATATTCCGAAGCTAAAAACAAAAGCTGTTCAACAGGTTCGTTAAATGTGATTTCACGAAAACGCCCTTTTACTTTCGTCCACTCTTGTTGTTGGGTTTTACTTAGTGAATAAGCGTAAGATTCTAAGCTTTGGTGAACTGTGGTAATTAAAATAATATTGTGCTTAGGGTTATTACAGAATTCAGCCAATTGTTGAACAAAGTATAATTCTTTTTCAGGGTTGTGCTTACTAGCATACTCTAAAAACTTACCAAACTCATCAATTAGAATAAATAAAACCTTGTTTTCTTTTCCAATTGAATGGTATCGGTTAAATATTTCTGAAAGTATATTTTCTTGTTGATTCTTGTTCGTTTGAACTTCAAAAGCATCTGCAAATTGTTCAACAATGGAAGCGTATGAACCAATAAATTTTACAAAATCAAACTTTGGTTTTGCAAGGAAATTAGGTTCAAAGTAGCGTTTCGTTCCTTTGATACTCTGCTCAAATGCCAGAAGAAAAGAAGATTTACCTGTTCCATAAGTACCAACTACATTAAAAGAACGAATCCCTTTTTTAAAGTCGTTAACTATTTGGCTAACAACTTGACTAGCATTGGGAGTTGGGATGTAGTTGAAATCCCTATCAGTGTCCCTGATAATATTTACCGATGTTGTGAAATTATTTGCCATAGTATGTGTCTAATATTTTGTAAGCGTCTGATTTTTTCTTGAATTGCAACTCTTTAATCCCTGCTTGGTCAGTAAAAGTGATGTCTTTAAACTCATCAACAATATCAGAAATTTTACTCATCAAACCTGACCGATTTAAGGCAAATATTGAACCTGGACTATTGATGTCAAACTCCAAAGAATTCAGACTTATCGAATTTCCATAGTTTGAATTGTCAAGTATTGTGAAAAATACAACCGCTTCGGGGAGATTATCTCTTTCAGCATTTTCAATATAAAATTGTTCTTCTTTGCCTTTCCCTGTTATTTTTAATAGTTCTATTTCAGACAAAATACCCGAAAAATTATCTTCAACATCTTTACTTTCAGGGTCGTTTTTATAAAGGTTAGCAAAAACGATGAAGTCTTTAGCTACTGTATTTTCATTGAAATTCAAATCGGGATTGCTCTCTCCAATTCTCTTCACATAATTCACAAAGGTTTCTTTGTTAAAGAAGAGTTTCTCTTTTCTAAATTCATTAAAAATGATGGAGTAAATAGAGGCTAAACCATTTTTCACCAACTGATAATGTAAAAGCCAAAGACTTGCTTCATCTTCTAAAAAAGGGTCATAACCGTTTTCATCATCAAATAATCGTTTTCCAAATTCAGTCGGTATGTCTTTGTTGTCAATAATGTTGAAAGCCTTCAACCAAAAACGAATGGAAGAAACCATATTTTTTCCAACTCCAAGCTGTACAACCGCATCTTCATCATTAAAACTCTTTCCTTCTTGTACATAGTCATACCCTTTTTTCAGCCAAAGTTGTCGGCATTGGAAAGAATCATGACCTGAAAAGGTGAATTTAGTTATTTCAGTATTCTCTAATACCATCTTTTTTTATGAAAAATCAATTTTATAAGCTACAAAGTAAACAAATTATTGCCTTTTATCGAGTGAAAAACGACTTTACTTATTAACTTGTTATTCAAGAACGTTAGCAAAGGGTTATTTGTGTGGATAGCTAAAAGAAATTCCAAAAAAAATGCGCGAGTCGGCAAAAAAATAAAAACTTTTTTATATTCCTTACCTTTTCTAATTGTAAATTTCACAAGCTGGTCAGCCACTCGGTTAACTATTCTCTCATATGTTTGTTATTGATATGCCATTGTTGTGTTTCGCTGTCTTTTTTAGTATTTACCACAATTTATAAATAAGTCTGATAAAATTTAAAAAAACGGTCAGACTTATTTTTTCAAATGTATAAAAAATAGTTTATAAACCATTAAAAAGGCTTTTAATATTTTGTAAGTTGTTGGTGCTTACATCAATGTAAATATTATGTTGGTTAGAAATGCCTTTTATAAGGTAGCTTAGTTTTTAATCAATTTATTAGTAGAATAGGCTTTGGTTTCGTTATCGTAATAACGAATAAAATAAATACCATTTTGTAGATGTTCAACAGTAACAGAGGTGTTTTCAATACCATAAACGTGTTGGCTAAAAATAATTTCCCCTAGAAGGTTTAATATTTCAATTTTTCCGTCAAAAATACTTATTCCACTAAGCGTAATGTTACTCTGAGTAGGATTAGGTTGTATTTTCCATGTTGGCGTTGTTTTACTAAATTCGTTGATACCAATGTGCTGATCAATTCTGGCAATAAGTGAAATTATGGCAGTATCAGTTATCACAACTGAGTCAACATAATTATGTAATAAATAATATAAATTATCTGTATAATAGCTAGAATAATTGTTATAAAACTCTATTTCACAATTTGGATACAACACATCAAAGAAGATTACAATAGGGTATCCATAATAATTTTGAGTATTAGCTTTTACAGTTATTGGGTAGTTATATGCATGTAAAATAATTTCAAAGTTATTATCAACAGATGACGAAGCATTAACCGATTGATATAAAGCTCCGTTACTTCTAATATCTTTTTTCAAATCTCTATTAGTAGTAAAATATTGTGGATTAGATGGAGTTGAATAAAGGTAATTTTCAATACATTCATAATTGTTGGTATCTCGTTGAATAATTCTAATGTCAAGGCTATCTAAAGGCGTTCCATAAATATCAACTTCATTAAAAGCAGTATCGATATCTACTGTTGCACTATCATTTAACCCAAAAGTTATGGTGTCTTTTCTACCTGCATTATCTTCAAAAAATAAAAAAATAACAGGCTCATAAACACTTTGACTTTTTAGAGGTAAAAAGCACAACAGGGTAATTATTAGTATAAAACACCTTTTTAAAAACATCAGCATATATTTTTCATGATAAAGGTACTAATTTTTGTCATAATTTCTTAAAGATAAACTATTAGCCGCTTTTCCTTCTTTATTATTTCTCCTTGGTGTAAAATCATTTTATAAAAATGTAAAGTTAAAAAAAATTACAATATATGAAAATTATTTTCATATATTTGTTTTTGTAAAACAACATTTTACCAAGAAATAACCCAACCCTTGGTAAGCAATTTAACTTTAAAGATGTTTTAAAGTTTAAAAATTGCTAGTGCCGTTGCAATTTTAAAGGAGTAATTATACGACATTTAAAATGCATACGGTATAACAAATATGGGAAATTGTTTACCTTTATAAATTAAATGCGTATGAAAGCACCAACTTAGTAATAACGACACAATAATTTACTTTTTGATTACATAACTCTTTATTATCATGAAAAATATATTATTTACGATATTCTTGCTCTTTTTTGCACTAAAAACAACAGCACAACAGCCACCGGAGTTTAAATTTTATTTAGCTTTTGAAGATGCTAACAACACAAAAGATACGCTTTGGTATATTTTAGACTCCACAGCTACTGTTGGAATGGATACAGCATTGGGAGAAAAACCTCAAGATTTAACCTCTTCAGCCTTTCATGTGTATATGTATATAACTAGTGCTGCAGATTCAGGAAAAACGTTTGCTTATCCTTCAATATCTTGTGGTTTTAGTAGTCAAATACGTTCACAAAATTATGTTTATCCTATAATAGTAAGGTGGGATACTTCGTTGTTGTTTAATCACAATTTATCTTGTACATTTAATGAAGTAATTTTTGATAACGATTGGTTCTTTTTTAATCAGAATGATCCTAATAATGGAGGATTCAGTTTGTTATTACAAGATTCTGTAGTGTTGCCTTCATTTACTTGGGGCAGTCAAGACCATTTTCCTTTAACTTTTATTTTAAATGATAATCCTAATTT